>Ga0326727_10000848_pt1 | contig 120658 bp, 87 predicted proteins | sample MB2enrmetagenome_FD_207643 | JGI IMG/M metagenome (GOLD analysis project Ga0326727, IMG submission 207643) | Lab enriched peat soil microbial communities from McLean, Ithaca, NY, United States - MB29MY | ecosystem: Environmental > Terrestrial > Soil > Wetlands > Peat | place: USA: New York... | reverse complement strand
TTATCCGCAAAGTGGCCCATGGTCCGCCACAGGTGAGTGTAGTCGCCTTGCGGAAAGTTCCGGTGAATGCGCTCCACCAAGCCCGACCAGCCCCCGGCTTCCACCATGCCGAGAATCGGAATCATCAGCGCCCCCAACCAAATCAGGAAGAATTGCAAAACCTCATTGAAGATCGCTGAAACCAATCCTCCCAATGCAACATAGACGGCCACGGTAAGAGACGAAATCCAAATGCTCAGGTGAATATCCCAACCCAACATCACCTTCATGACCACGGCCATCGCGTACATATTGATGCCGGACATCAAGATGGTCAGGAAGATGAACGACAGCGCACCCACCAGGCGAGTGGGCTCGCCAAAACGGAGTTGCAGGTAGCCCGGCACCGAATGGGTCTTGCAGATGTAATAGAAGGGCATCATGACGACGCCCAAAAAAAGCATGGCGGGAATCGCCCCGAACCAATAATAATGCGCGGCCAGAATTCCGTACTGGTACGCAGACGCCGCCCATCCCATCAGCTCGAGCGCGCCCAGATTGGCGCAAATGAAGCTGAGCCCGGCCACCCAGGCAGTCATCCCGCGCCCCGCCATGAAAAAATCCTCGCTGTTTTTGGTGTAGCGCCTCAGGTAGAAACCGATGGCGAGCACGACAACGAAGTAAATCGCGATGATGAGGAAATCAACCGCGTGCGTGGAGAGGATCGCCTGGGTGTTGGGCGCGCCAGGAAAAAGCAAGGCGAGTGGAAAGTGAATACTCATGACTTCTTCGGCATGTAAAGGTAAACATAAATGCCGCCGATGACGGTCAGCAGCGCTCCCCACCACACCGCAGGATGCGTGTTTGAGAGCACGGTTGGCGGTGGACTGGAGAACTCGTAAATGCCGGTACCCAGAATAATTAACCCATAAATCAAAAGAATGACTCCCACAAAGAACCAGACGGGAATCATGTGATGATCACCGCGCTTCGGGTCTCCGGGTTTTGCGTCTTCCTGATCGATGCCGATGCGATGTGCACCACCGCCACCCCCTGAACGGAGGCCTTGCGGCTTCGGTTCCATACTCACCCCCTACCAAAAGATCCATTGGAGGATCAAAAACAGCGCTGCGGAGATTGCAGCCCAGAAAACCGGCCGTTTCCATAGCGGTAAATGCCCTTCGCTCGGCAGTTCGGTGCACCCGTAGACCAAGCCGGTCAACTCTTCCACGGGCTTGGGCTTGGTGAAATAGGTGACGGCCACCGTGACGATGACGCAAATCAGCCACGACCACAGGGCACGATACATATTCTCGGCCATGTCCTTGGCATCACGCGAAAGCGCAACATAGGCGAGCATGTTGTGATTAAATTTCACCAGCAGGAACATGGCCACTGAAGAAACACTCCCTGCCAGCAGTCCCCAGAAGCCGCCGGCGGGCGTCGTGCGCTTCCACAACATACCGAGCAACACGGTGCCAAAAAGCGGCGCGATGAAAAAGCTGAAGAGCGCCTGGACGTAATCCATGATGCTACCGAAATGCATGACAAGGTAAGCGGTGCCGATGGAGATGACGACACCGAGGATCGTGCACCAACGTCCCATGCTCACGTAGTGCTTGTCGGAAGCGTCTTTGCGAATGAAGGGACGATAGAGGTCGTAAGTCCAAACGGTCGCGAAAGCGCTTACGTTCCCTGCCATTCCCGACATGAAGCCGGCGATGAGAGCAGTGACCCCGAGTCCCAGCAGGCCGGGGCCACAATAGCGTGCCAGCATCAGCGGCAGAACCTCGTTGTAACTGTGCTGGCCGACTCCCACGCCGCTTTCCGGAACCAACTTGAAGGGTAACAGGCCGAGTCCAAGCAATCCCGGCAGGATGACGATGAAGGGCACGGCCATCTTGAAATAGGAACCGATGATGGGCGCCATCTTGGCAGCGCGAATGTCCTTGGCGGCAAAGATGCGTTGCACAACCAGGAAATCGGTGTTCCAGTAGCCGAAAGAAATCACCCAACCCAGGCCGAAAACAATGCCGGTCCAGTGGATGCCCATGGGGTTATCCGCGAAGTGGCCCAAGTCTCGCCACAGGTGGGTGTAATCTCCCTGCGGAAAATTCTGGTGGATCCGCGTGACGAGCCCGGTCCAGCCGCCCGTTTCCACCAAGCCGAGGATAGGAATTAATAACGCGCCGAGCCAGATCAGGAAGAATTGAAGCACCTCATTGAAGATCGCGGAGAAGAGCCCGCCCAGGGCCACGTAAACCGCCACCGTGAGGGAAGACACCCAAATGCTGAAATGAATGTTCCAACCAAGAACCACCTTCATCACCAAGGCCATTGCATACATATTAATGCCCGACATCAAAACAGTCATGAAGGCGAAGGAAATAGCGCTGAGCGCTCGCGTGGATTCGCCGTAGCGGAGTTGGAGGTAACCGGGAACGGAGTGGGTTTTGGAAATATAATAAAAGGGCATCATGACGAGGCCCAGGAACAGAATGGCTGGGATCGCCCCAACCCAGTACCAGTGCGTTGCCAGGATGCCGTACTGATAGCTCGCCGCCGCCCAGCCCATCAGCTCCAGGGCGCCGAGGTTGGCGGAAATAAAACTCAGTCCCGCCACCCACGCCGTCATTTCGCGGCCTGCCAGAAAGAAATCCTCGCCACTCCGGGTATAGCGTTTCAGGTAGAAGCCAATCCCCAACACCATCACGAAGTAGATGGCGACGATGGCCATGTCCACCGGATGCAGGAGAATGAGGCGCTCCCCGGCCTTTGCGAGATCCGGGGTCGCGAACCACAGCATCGCCATGGGAATCGAGAGAGATAAGTTCATGACGTTTCCTCTTCGTCGCCGAATACGAAAGTCGAAATTCGAAACCCGCCGCCGCTTTTCGAGTTTCGAATTTCGAGTTTCGAGTCAGTCAGCGCTTTTTACCCGGCTGGCCATACCATGTGTGGTATCGATCCCACCACTTCTTTACTTCTTCAGGAGGCAGTGGGGCAGGTTTGCCAAGCAGCAACGCCAGGTAAACGGTCTCGGCGACGTCTTCGAGCATCACCGCCGCCTTCAGAGCCGCGCGTGGTGATGGCCCCCAGGCAAAGGCGCCGTGATGGCCCATGAGAATCGCCGGCGCTCGGTTCCTATATTGAACGATCGCCTGGCCGATGTGATCCGCCTGATTATCCACGTACGGCGCGCAAGGAATTTCGTCCCCGAATTCATCGGCAATGGCCGTCAAATACGCTGGAATCGACATGCGCAAGAGTGCGAAGCTCGTGGCGTAATGGGAATGGGTGTGGATAATGCCTCCTACTTCCGGGCAGTGCTTGTAGATGTAAAGGTGATCGGGCAAGTCCACGGAGGGGTTCCATCTGCCCCGAAGTTTGCGGCCCTCGAGGTCCATCACCACCATATCTGCGGGCCGCATGCGGTGGTAGTCCATGCCACTCGGTTTGATCATCACGATGCCACGCTTGCGGTCGATGCCACTGGCATTGCCGCTGTGCATGTTCACCAAGCCCGCCCGCCAGATTCCAAGGTTGGCTTCGTAGACTTCACGCCGCAGTTGTTCGAGTGTGGGCATGAGAAAATCGTCAGTTGTCCGTACTCAGTTGTCCTTAATATTCGTCTCTTGGTGGTCCCTGGCGACGGGCAACTGATAACGGACTACGGACAGCTTACTTCGCCGAAATCTCCCTTCTCAAAGCCTTCAAGCGCTTCATCACGTCGTTTCCGCCGCGGCCGAAGTAATCGTGCAACGTGTGGTATTCCGCATAGAGCCGGTCGTAGGTGGCATGGCACTTGTCGTGCGGCTTGAAGGTCAGTTTTTGCACCCGTGCCATCTGCCGGGCTGCTTCCACGATTGAATCGTAACCACCGGCGGCGCGCCCCGCTACGACGGCTCCGTGCATCGCGGCTCCCAGGGCTGAGCAGGTTTGCAGGGGGTCCGCCAGCTTGATCTCCCGCCCGGTAACGTCGGCGTAAATCTGCATCAAGAGGTGGTTCTTCTCGGGCAAGCCGCCGCACGCCACAAGTTCGTTCACGGTGATGCCCTTGGACTCAAACGCCTCGATAATGGTGCGCGTGCCGAAGGCCGTGGCCTCGATCAAGGCGCGATAGATTTCCTCCGCCCGCGTGGCGAGCGTCATGCCGAGGAGCATACCGGTCAAATCCACATCCACCAGGATCGAGCGGTTGCCGTTCCACCAGTCGAGGGCCAGAAGGCCCGACTCACCGGGCTTAAGAGCGGCAGCGCGTTTTTCCAGCGCCACTTGGAACGGCGCCTTCATCTTGCGCGCTTCGCGATGAATGTAATCCGGTACCCCGTGCTCGAAGAACCAGGCGAAAATATCACCGACGGCGGATTGCCCTGCCTCGTAACCCCACAGGCCCGGGACGATGCCGTCCTCGACGGTGCCGCACATGCCCTCCACCATCTGCCGCTCCCTGCCGAGGAGCATGTGGCAGATGGACGTGCCCATGATCATCACGAGCGAACCGGGTTGCGTCACGGTACAAGCCGGCACCGCCACATGGGCGTCAACATTGCCGGTGGCGACCGGCGTCCCTTCCTTTAGGCCGGTCTTCTTCGCCCAAAAGGCAGTGAGGCCCCCGGCCTTGGCGCCCAGCGGGAAGTAATCTTCACCCACTTTTTCCGCGATGACGTTTTCCATGAGCGGATGCAGCGCGCGGAAAAAATCGCGCGGGGGAAATCCCCGGCCTTTCACCCACATGGCCTTATAGCCGGCTGTGCAGGTGTTCCGCTTCTCTTCGCCGGTCAGTTGCCAAACCAGCCAGTCGCCGGCTTCAATGAAGCGGTCCATGGCGTCGTAAACGTCGGGCGCCTCGTCCACCACTTGCAAGAGTTTTGAGAAAAACCATTCCGAGGAATACTTGCCGCCATAAATACGAATAAATTCCTCGTTGCGCTCACGGCCGACGTCGTTAATGCGATTCGCTTCCGGTTGCGCGGCGTGGTGCTTCCACAACTTGACATACGCATGCGGATTCTTGCGATACATGGGGAGAGCGGAAAGAGGGGTGCCGTCAACCTTGGTGGGCATGGGGCTGGAGGCGGTGAAATCCGTGCCGATGCCAATCACGTCCTCGGCTTTCACCCTGGCATCTTTCAGAGCTTTGGGCACCACTTTCTCCAGAACGTACAGGTAGTCGAGGGGATTCTGAAGCGCCCAATCGGGTTCCAGCTTGGGGCCGCCCGGCAGGCGCTCATCAATGACGCCATCCGGGTAAGGGACCACTGACGACGACAGGAGCTTTCCATCGCGCGCGCGCACTACTACGGCGCGACCTGATTCCGTTCCGTAGTCAATTCCCAACACAAACTTGTCTTTGGACATGAGGGCCTCCCGGACCCGGTTTTACCGCGCCAACAAGTAGGCAGTCGGCAGTAAGCAGCAGGCAGTAAGCACCTATTTTACCCGGGTCGCGCTTGCATCGACTTCCCAGTGTATCCTACGCACGGGCTAAACTGAGTGATAAGGATCGCACAAGCGACCCGAGTTGTCGGTCGAACATCATCCCTGAGAGTGTGGCCGGGCGCAAGGGGGAAAAGAGTGGTAGTATCCCACCCATCCACCAATTGGAGTTGCGCATGGAATTGTATCCTCACGTCTATCAAATCCAGTCTCTGTTCGCGGGCCGGAACCTTTTTCAATATCTCTTTCTCGGCGATAACACCGTGCTGGTGGACACGGGCATCGCGGAAACCCCTGAGAAGGTCATCTTCCCTTACCTGGATTCGCTGCGACTCCGTCCTGAGCGCCTGACGCTCGCGGTCACCACGCACGCTGACCTCGACCATCAGGGTGGCAACGACGCCATCAAGCGTACCTCGCCGGCCACGTGGCTCAGTTGTGGCGCCGTAGCGAACGCGGTAGGCGATTGGCCGCCTGAGTCCTGGCTGCTCGCCATGTTTCCGGTGAAAGGGCACATGGATCGCTTGGAAGAGCAAGGCAAGGTCCGCGCGCTGCGGGGAACGCGGCCGGTGAAGTTCGAACTGGCTTAGGGGTTTGGGCGGAAAGTAGGCAGTAAGCAGAAGGCAGTAAGCAGCAAGTTCGTGGCTCTTCCCTTGCAAGAATCACAAATCGCTAACAAGCACGCATGCCATCGGACTCGGGAGTACGAGTCTCGGAAAGAACCACCCCGCTGCATTGGGGCGCTACGCCTGCTACTCGTGACCCCTCAACCATTCCCTGAATGACAATAAGCGTGGCAACGATTCCCGGTCTTTCTGCCGATTCGCGGCCTGTTTGCTTCCAATGATGTCATCCATGCTCGCGATCGGAAAGCCGTGTTTTTCGACTCGACGTTTCCAGGCATCCTCAAACCCTTCGATGCCGTCCGGTGCAAAGATCAAGTCCACGTCGAACGGGCCATTCCGGATCTGAATGAAGTCCTTGCCTCGCCGAATGTCGTCTCGTTCCTTTTCGGTGAGTGGGAAGCCCAGCTCGTGGAGAGCGGCGAGAAGGTTCTCACAGTTTTCTCGGTGCTCGTCCACATAGAGATCAACATCCTGTGTGGTATCCGAATATCCCAGCAGAATTGCGCCGGATTTATCAAAGAAAAGGTACTTCACACCATGCTGCGCAAATACCCTGCCGAGTTCTTGCGCGCTTTCGAACTCAAATGTTCCCATGCTGATCAGTCCCGGCTATAACCCAACCAATCCGGCAGGTTTTCTTTGCACCAGCGCCGATACTCTTCCATCGAATCGAACGAGCGGTATTCAGCATCGTCCAAAACAGGTTTATGTGTGTGAACGAACGAGTTACGGATATGTTGTTCTATTGATCGCTTTGCGGCCGCCTCAAAGTCTTCCCAATCGGCAGGTTTGCGTTCGAGGTTCGCCATGGAACTTCCCTGGTTATGAATTATGAATTATAAATAATGAACAAGTGCCGCGGCGGTTTTTCATAACTCATAATTCACCGATTGTACTTAGGTGTAATCCCGCGCAGGCGCTTCCAAACTGCATCGCAGCGCGCCAAGACCGATGGTGCAAGCGGATCGCCTTCTGCGGCTTTCAGGTTCTCCTGGAGTTGTTCCACCCGCGAAGCGCCCAGGATGATGGAATCGACGACGGGTTGGGAGAGCAGCCACTGAAGTGCCAGCTCCACCAGGGTTTTTCCCGCCTCGCGGGCGATGGAGCGCAGGTCTTCTACGGCGGCAAAGTCGTCGTCAAGCCAGTAGCGATCCTGATACATTTTGTTGCCATCGAAGCGCGTTCCGGGAGTCGGCCCGCTCTGCCGGGAGTGTTTGCCCGTCAACAACCCTCCCGCGAGTGGATTATAGGGAACCACCGCTACGCCGAAGCGCCGGCAGAAGGGGAGGTATTCCTCTTCAATCCCCCGGGCGATCAAGTTGTACATGGGCTGCGAAATAAAATAGGGATGGTAACCGCGTTTTTCACAAATCCACAGGATTTCCTCCACCTGCCAGGCGGCATAGTTCGAAACGGCGGGGAAACGCACTTTACCCGCTCGCACCAACTCCTCCATGGTTTCGAGCGTTTCCTCGATAGGGATTGCATAATCGGGCTGGTGCAGGTAATAAAGATCGACGTAATCGGTACCCAGGCGCTGGAGGCTTGCGTCAATGGCCTTGCGCAGGGCAGCGCGTGACAAGCCCTCCTCATCGGATGCGTCGCCCATCTTGCCGCGGACCTTGGTGGCCAAGATAACCTTGTCGCGCCGGCCCTTGAGGGTCTTGCCCACGATGGTTTCCGCCGCGCCACGGTTGTAGACGTTCGCCGTGTCAATGAAGTTGATGCCCGCGTCAAGGCAGCAATCTACCATGCGTTGTGCCGTGCCTTCGTCCGTTTGCGCGCCAAAAGTCATGGTTCCAAAGGAGAGGCGCGAAACCTTCAGCCCAGTCTTGGGAAGCGTGCGAAATTCCATGTCTTTCCTCCTGAGACTTGCATCTAAATCTTAGTGCGGCTTTGCGCGGGCCACCGGCTTGAAGTGGCCCATCTTGGTCGAGCGGCGCGGCGGCACCCTTTTAAATCTCCCAATGCCGGGCTATATATTACAATAGCTGCCTGTGCCCGAACCGCCGCTGTTACAACTTGCGCAGGACCTCGAATGGCTGGGGTGCGAGCTGGAGCACTATGGCCACCAGCACGCCGTGCAGGGGTATCCGGAGTCCGGCCCCCTTTGGGACACGTTCTGCGAAAAACAGCGTGGGGTACTGGTAACGGCAGATAAAATCGAGCGAGAGTTGAAAAATGCGGTACGCTACGATCCTTCGCGGCTGGTGGGGGTGGAATATCCCCTGGATGAAACTCTAGACTCGATTGCGGTCTTGCTGGGAGCTGTGGAAGAAGTGAAGCATTGCTCCGTCTTTGCCGTGCACGTGATGCCCTCCAAAGTTCGGGCGTTTACCAAGATGATCGAGGAGTATCTACGCGCCATGGGGAAAGTGCCGGGTTAGCCTTAGAAGTTCTGGAAATGGGCCATCAACGCTTGCGGTGAGTGGGCAGGGGATTGCACATCGAGCAACCCGAGAAAACTCAAGGAGATTCCGTATAATGGACGAACAACAATTGACGAAGCAGTTGCAGGACGAAGGGTTCGATGACGTTTACGTTTGGGAAGACGGCCCGAACATGAACTATCCGCCCCATCAGCACCCTGACGTCTCGGCCCATATTATCCTGGCGGGTGAGATGACCGTTACGCTCGATGGTCAAACCCGCACTTACAAACCAGGTGAGCGCTTCGATATTCCCGGCAAGACACCCCACTCCGCACGCATGGGTCCGGAAGGTTGCAAATACCTGGTCGGAGAAAAATAGGACCGGAGGCCTGCGGCCCGCTGATTCGCCAGTCGAACCGTCACCGCAAAACGTGGGGGCGCTCCGGTCGGCCGCGTGAGCCCCCCTGGCTGATCGCTAACCCTTACGCCATTCCTCCCAATCTTTTCGCACAGCGTCCACCATTTTCTTGGCTGCCTCATGGACCCACCCGGGCTTGCGCCTTGCGAGGTCGCGACGCACATTCTTGACCGCCCGTTTGCAGCCCAGATGGATGTTGGCGGTTTCGAAACCCATGGAGTGGAGCAGGAGTTCCTCATCACGTTTCTTGGGAACGGTCGTCAGCTCAATGCGTGAGCAATGGGGTGCTAACCGGCGCACAATCCACCGCCCGCACAAATGAACAAAGGGATCGAGGGCTCGTGCCGCGTTAGTAATAATCTCTTCGTAGAGGATCTTCTTCGAGCCTTTGTCATCCTTTGCCCAGACACATGCGGAAGGGAGCAGGGCCTTGGCCTCGCGCGCCACGCGGCCTCCCTCCCAATCTGCCAGCGCCACGTAGCGCTCGCGCCCCAGGCTTCCTAACCCTGCGATGCGGTGCGCGACGCGATAGACCAACCCCGGAGCGGGCAGAAGTTGCTCCAAAGCCTTGCGCGCACTCTTGGGAACCTCTCCGCGCACGGAGGGAAGCGCGTTCATCTTTCCCCAGAAATGGACGGGGTCGCGTAACTCACCGGTCGCTGCCTCGCGGAGCCACTTGTTCTCCTCTTCCAGCACAAACGGCTTGCCGCCGGCTTCCAGCCCCTCCCGATACCCGGCCAGGAGGGCCGCGCATGCGTCCTCATGCGCGAGGGAGAGGTGGCTTGCGGAAATTGCCAGGTGGGAGCTGACGGCCAAGCGCACCAGGTCGATTGTGTAGGGCAGGGGGTAGGCTTCATCGAAATCATTCACACCCCAAATCAGCCGACCCTCCTTATCGCGCCAGGTGCCAAAATTCTCCACGTGCAGGTCGCCCACGGCCAGAACCCGGGGGGCTCGTGCCAGGTCGGGACAGACCTGAGGCCACACCTGCATCCAGCGGTAGAAGGTGGCGCGCAGAAATTGAAACGGATCCTCGGCCATGCGGGTGTGTTTCAACGCCAAGTCGGCCGGAATGATCGTAATGTTCTTGGCCAGCCACGCTTCATATTTCTTGGTTGCCTTTTTGATGCGCATAGGACGCTACCTTTCTGCTTGTGAATGCACTCGATGGAAATACTCCTCGACTCTTCGCAGGTCTTCTTCCGTGTCTACACCAATCGTGTCGCGGGTTGTTTCGACCACCATGATGTCAATGCCATTCTCCAGGAAGCGTAGTTGCTCGAGCTTCTCCAGTTTCTCCAACGGCGATGGCGGCAGATGGTGGAATTTTTCCAACGCCGCGGCACCAAACGCATAGAACCCCTGGTGTTTGAAATACTGCGCTTTTCCATTGCCGTCGCGATCGAAAGGGATGCGCGCGCGGGAGAAATAAAGCGCCCGCCCCGCGAGGTCGGTCACCACCTTTACCACATTCCGATCCAGGGCAGTCTGCGCATCAATCGCGACTTTGAGGGTGGAAACCTGCGTGGCGGGCGCCTCATCGAAGGGCCGCAGCAAGCGCTCCAGGTGGTCGGGAGTAATCATGGGCTCATCTCCCTGGATGTTGACGTAGATCGCGGCGGGCTCATGGGCCATTACTTCCGCCATGCGATCCGTGCCTGAGCGGTGCTCACGTGAGGTCATCATGGCGGGGATGCCCTGCTCGCGACAATAGGATTCGACTTCGGGGGAATCTGTTGCCACCAGCAAATGCTCCAGGCACGCCGCCTGACGCGCGTTCTCGTACACCCAGGCAATCATAGGGCGGCCGCAGATTGCCCGCAAGGGTTTGCCCGGCAACCTCGTGGATTCGAGCCGCGCCGGTATCACTCCTAGAACTCTATACATCGTAGGGAACCAAGGGCAGGATATGCTTAGACATCTCCACTTTGCAAGCCCTCGATATACACTCGGGAGGAATCCAAACCCCCGCATAAAAGTGGCTTGGCATCGTAGTAGGCGCTATACTCGCAGCACGATGCGCACCCGTTCAATACTGCCTGTAGGCAAATTGCCGGCGGCCGTGCTCCAAGGCCTCCTGCGCGCGTGCGCCCTGCCTGCATCCTCCGGTGTGGTGATTGGGCCACGCTACGGGGAAGATGCCGCGGTCATTGACCTGGGGGCGAAATACCTTGTCGCCAAGACCGACCCCATCACCTTCACTGAGGAGCGCATCGGCTGGTACGCCGTCCATATAAATGCCAATGACCTCGCCACGCTCGGCGCCAAACCGCGTTGGTTCCTGGCAACGCTGCTTCTGCCGGAAGGGCGTGCCACTCCGGAGCTGGCGCAACAGATTTTCCTGGATATACTCCACACTTGCCGGGCGCTCGGCATTGCCCTGTGCGGGGGCCACACGGAAATTACCGCCGGGTTGCGGCGCTCCATCGTCGTGGGTCAGATGCTGGGGGAGGCGAAAAAATCGGAGCTTATTCGAAAAGAGAGCCAGCAACCCGGCGACCTCATAATCCTGACGCGGGGCATCGCCATTGAAGGCACCGCAATTCTCGCGCGGGCAAAAGGCTTGGCACTGCAGAAAAAAGTGGGCCGTGCCACCGTCAGACGGGCCAAGCGATGGCTCCTGGACCCTGGCATCAGCGTGATTCAGGACGCGCGGCTTGCCGTACGGTCCGGAGATATCCACGCGATGCACGATCCGACTGAAGGTGGGCTGCTTTCCGGCCTGGAGGAGATCGCACGGGCTGGGAGAGTAGGACTGCAAGTATGGAAGGAGAAAATCCCTGTCCTGCCGGAAACTCTCGCCTTTAGCCGAGCGCTGCGATTCGATCCTTTGGCCCTGATCGCCTCGGGCGCGCTGCTGGTCGTCGCCGCCCCTACCTCGGTTCCCCATCTTCTGCTGGCTTACGCTCGGCAAGGGATTCCCGCCACCGTGATTGGGGAGGTCCGCCCCCAGCGGGAAGGCATTTTGATCGTGGCGAATGGCCGGGCAACACCCTTATGTGTCCCGAAGCGCGACGAAATCGCACGTCTGCTGGGTTGATGGCAGGATCATCAACAATGGATTTGGTTCATCCCTGTCTCGCCTCCGCCGGGTACCGCGATACGTAACGCCCTCCCGCGTTGGGGAAAAAGGGGCAGGAAGTGTCGAAGCGGGCGCCCTTGTCAACAATGAACTTTGCCACAAATCCCGCGAAGGGTTAAGGGCTTTGAAAAAAGCACACTTTTGCTGCATTTTTCGAAGGGATTTCGCGCTCCGAGGCGCTATTTGCAAGGCTGCGGAGTGGTTGGCAATTGCCCCCGAATTCATGCTATATTAGGGGAGTGAAAGAGGTCATTTCTGACAAGTTGCAACGCCCTCTTGGGACTGTCTCAGCACTTAAAAAATGGGAAGAACCCGTGTACGGTTAGTGAAGATTGAGGCGCCCTTGTGACGCCAGTCCTTTCCAGCGCGCAGATGGGGTTAGTCTCGGACCGATGGTGCCCCTCCCCCAGGGGGCCGACAAATTGTTTTCCCTCTGAAACTACCATGAACGCATGGCAAGAAATCCTGGGCTATTTGAAGGTGAAGGTGAACACCCAGAGCTACCAAACCTGGCTTCGCCCCACTCGTTTCAGCCACGTCAATCAGGAAGCGTTGGTGGTGCGGGTTCCCAACCGCGAGTTCCAGGATTGGATTCAGGAGCATTACGGCAGCCTGATCACGGAAGCTCTCTCCCAACTCCATGTGGACGTTCATAAGGTTCAATATGTTGTCGAGGAAGATCCGGAACAGAGGCCCATGGAGAAAGGGGACGGCAAGGCTTTTCAAGCCAAACTGGATTTTGAGTCGGTCGACCATCAGTTGAATCCGCGCTATACCTTCGATACCTTTGTGGTCGGCAACTGCAACCAATTCGCCCATGCGGCGGCGCAAGCCGTGGCGGAAACTCCGGCAAAGGCTTATAACCCGCTGTTTCTTTATGGCGGCGTGGGACTCGGAAAGACCCACCTGATGCAGGCCGTTGGCCACATGATTAAGAGCAAGTGGAAGGAAAAGCGCTTGGCTTATGTCTCTTCCGAGAACTTTACGAACGAGGTCATCAACTCGCTGCGCTACGATCGCATGGTCTCGTTCCGCGATAAATATCGCAACGTCGACGTCCTGCTGATGGACGACATCCAGTTTATTGCGGGAAAGGAACGGACGCAGGAAGAGTTTTTCCACACCTTCAACACCCTGTATGAAGGCCAGAAGCAGGTGGTGATCTCGAGCGATTGCCCTCCCAAGGAGATTCCGGGTTTGGAGGAGCGCCTGCGCTCGCGGTTCGCCTGGGGGTTGACGGCCGACTTGCAGGCTCCGGATCTGGAGACCAAGCGCGCAATCCTGGCCAAGAAAAGTGAAAGCCAAGGCGTGGCTCTGCCCGACGACGTCAGTGATTTTGTCGCGCGCAAAATCAAGTCGAGCATTCGGGATCTTGAGGGAGCCCTAACGCGCCTGATTGCTTATTCTTCCCTGACAGGTACCCCAGTCACCCTCTCCATGGCGCAACAGGTGCTTAAGAACCTGGTTGACCTGGAGGAGCGGCGCGTATCGATCGAGCATATCCAACGCGCGGTCTGCCGGGAATTCGGTCTCAGCTTGCCTCAATTGAAGGCCAAAGATAATAGCCGGGCGGTTTCCTATCCGCGACAGATCGCCATGTTCCTGGCAAAAGAGTTGACCCCTGCGTCACTGCCCCAGATTGGCAGGCAGTTTGGCGGAAAGCACCACACTACGGTGTTGCATTCCATCAATAAAATCGCAGAGATGCGCGAGACTGACCGGGATTTGAACAGACTTCTCAACAAGCTGCGTGATAGTCTGAATTGAACTTAGCAGGTAATGCAAATCTGACGTGAGTGGGAAACTTGTGAATTTCTCTGTTGGCAGCAAAACTTCGTGCTTTTCCACAATTTCCAGAAACCTATCAACAGTCCAATTTCCCCTAAATTGCTTCTACCTGGGGGTTTCTGGAATTTTCCACAAATCCACTGCGCTACTACTAAAAAACTATTTCCTGAGAGATAATTTCTATGGAGATTTCTACCAGTAAAAGCGACCTTCTCAAGGAACTGACGCTTACGCAGGGTGTGGTCGAAAGAAAGACCACGATCCCGATTCTTTCGAACCTGCTTTTTGAGGTTGATGAGTCAAGCCTCCGCATTAGCGCCACGGACCTGGACCTGGGTATCCGTTGTGGCTGTCCTGCCAAAGTGAAGGAGGGAGGGGCGGGAACAGTCCCCGCCAAGCGCCTCTTTGAAATTGTCCGTTCTTTGCCGGATGCTGAGGTGCGTTTCAAGCTCCTCGAAAACCATTGGGTACAAGTTACCTGCGAGCGGTCGTCCTTTAAACTTGTGGGAATGGCCCGGGATAACTTTCCGGTGTTGCCGGACATTCCCAAGCCGTTAGCCACTCTCCCTGCCAATATTTGCACCGCGATGATCCAGAAGACCATCTTCGCGATTTCCAATGAGGAATCACGCTACACTCTGAATGGCGCCCTGCTGCTCCTGAAGCCGGAGAGCGCCAGTATGGTGGCGACGGATGGGCACCGGCTGGCGCTGGTCGAGCGCGACGTGCAGGTCCAGGGACTAAAAAATGAACTACGTCTCCTGGTGCCGAAAAAGGCCATGGGGGAACTCCTCCGTTTGCTGGCGGAGGTAGAAGAAGAAACAAGCGTTGAAATCTCCAAGGATGAAAGTCATCTCTTCTTCCAAATCGGCAGCCGGGTTTTGATCTCGCGAATGCTGACGGGACAATTCCCTAACTATGAGGCTGTCCTCCCGCGGGAAAACACCAAGATTGTCGAGATGGACAAAGAGAAAACGGCGGCGGCGATCCGCCGGGTGGCTCTCCTGGCCGACGAGCGCTCACACGCCATCCGCATGCAGGTGGAGAAGGATCGGGTCGAAGTTTTTTGTTCCAGCGGAGAGTACGGCGAAGCACATGAAGTGCTTGATGCGACCTACGACAAGGATCCCATGCAGATCGGGTTCAATTACCAATATCTTCTCGATTTCCTGAGCGTGGTCGGCGATGGAGGGAAGATCCGGATTGAGTTGAAAGACGAACAGAGCGCCGGGCAACTGCGGCCGGCGGAGCAGGACGCTTACCGGTACCGTTATGTGGTGATGCCGATGCGCATCTGAGAACGGCGACAAGCCCGAGGCCTGGAAACGGCCTATGAGCCAAGTCAAGAGGGAATCGTCATCCTGAAACTACCTTACCCGTCTCCTTCAAGTTGCCGCGCCATCGGCCGACAGGGTGGTTTATTCTCTGTCGGCTTTCTTGTTTAGCCATGAACCAGCCAGGAGGTTGTCCAATCACGTGAGCAAGTCTAAAGAGCCCGAGGATAACAACAGCCAGAATAAGCCTAAAGAGCCTGAGGATAATAAGAACCAGACCTACGATGCCGATAGCATCAAGGTTCTAGGCGGTTTGGAAGCAGTCCGCAAGCGGCCGGCGATGTACATTGGCTCGACTGGACCCGTGGGATTGCACCATCTGGTTTGGGAGGTGGTTGACAACTCGGTGGACGAGGCCTTGGCAGGTTTCTGCGACCTCGTGACCGTCGTCGTGCACGGCGATAACTCGGTCACGGTTACCGACAATGGCCGTGGCATTCCCGTGGACAAGCACAAAGAGGAAGGCCGCTCCGCTGCGGAAGTTGTCATGACCGTCCTGCACGCGGGGGGCAAGTTCGATTCCAAGAGCTATAAGGTCTCCGGCGGATTGCACGGTGTGGGCGTCTCCGTGGTGAATGCCCTTTCCGAGTCACTGGAGCTCGAAATCTGGCGGGACGGCTACACGTGGGAGCAGTCGTATGAACGCGGCAAACCGCTTGCTCCCCTCAAACGAGCCGGCAAGACGGAAAAAAAGGGGACCAAGATTACTTTCATTCCGGACACCCAGATCTTTCCGTCCATCGAATTCAATTTCGATACCTTGTCCCAACGCCTGCGCGAACTTTCTTTTCTCAACAAGGGGTTGACGATCCGCCTCAAGGATGAGCGCAGCAACAAGCAGAGTGAGTTTCATTACAACGGCGGGATCTCCGAATTCGTCAAGCACCTCAACAAAAACAAAGAGGTGCTTCACGCCACGCCGATCTTCGCGGAAAGCGATCGCGACGACATCCACATGGAGTTCGCGCTCCAATACAACGACGGTTACGCAGAGAATGTCTTTTCGTTTGCCAACAACATCAACACGGTCGACGGCGGCACCCACCTTTCCGGCTTCCGCTCCGCGCTGACGCGGGCCATCAATCAGTTTGGGCAGAACCAGGGCCTCTTCAAAGACGTGAAAGAGAACCTCCAGGGCGAGGATGTGCGCGAAGGTTTGGTGGCGGTGGTGAGTGTGAAGCTGCCGCAGCCGCAGTTTGAGGGGCAGACCAAGGGAAAACTCAACAGCGATATCCAGAGTACTGTGGCCAGCTTCGTCTACGAGAAGCTGATGGAGAGTTTCGAAAAGAACCCTACGGTGGGCCGCAAGATTTGCGCCAAGGCCATTGATGCCTCGCGCGCCCGCGAGGCCGCCCGCAAAGCCCGCGAACTGACGCGCCGCAAGGGGGCGCTGGACTCCGGCGGCCTGCCCGGCAAGCTCTCCGACTGTCAGGAGAGAGACCCCGAGCGGTGCGAATTGTTCCTGGTGGAGGGCGACTCCGCCGGCGGCTCCGCCAAGCAGGGGCGCGACCGGCGCTATCAGGCCATCCTGCCGCTGCGCGGAAAAATCCTGAACGTGGAGAAGGCGCGCTTCGACAAGATGCTGGGCCACGAAGAAATTCGCGCTTTGATTACCGCCCTGGGGACCGGCATCGGCAAGGATGATTTCGACATCGCGAAGCTCCGCTATTCCAAAATCATCATCATGACCGACGCGGACGTGGACGGCTCGCACATCCGCACGCTTCTTCTCACTTTCTTTTATCGCCAAATGCCGGAGCTCGTAAACCGTGGCAACGTCTACATTGCCCAACCCCCGCTCTACCTCATTAAGAAGGGCAAGAAGACCCAGTACATTCACGACGAGAAGGAGTTCCGCCGGGAAGTGTTGCGCCGCGCCACCGAAGATCACGCCGTGGAATTCGGTGAAGGCAGCAAAAAGCTGAAATTGGAGGGCGGCGAACTGACCAATTTCTTGATGGCTTTTGGCGAATACATCGACCTTTACAACAAACTGGAGAAACGCATTGGCGATGGGCGGCCCATTGACGCCCTGCTGCGCGCCGACCTCTCGAAGAAAGCCGAACTCGAAAATCAGGTGAAGCTGGAAAAGGTCGCAAAAGACCTGCGGGCGGAGGATTTCAAGACCAGCATCAAGCTGGACGAGGAGCACAATATCCATTTCCTGGCGTTCCACAGCGAAACGCAACCCGAACGCACCCTCGACTGGGACCTTCTCTCCAGCCCGGAATACCGCCGCCTTTTCGATCTGCACAAACGAGTGCATGAATATGACCGCCCGCCCTTCACCATTACTTCGAACGGGAATCAGGTGACCATCGAGGATCGCAAGGAACTGGTTGAACACGTCATGTCGGTGGGGAAGAAATCCTTCACCGTGCAGCGCTTTAAAGGCCTGGGCGAAATGAACCCCACGCAGTTGTGGGAAACCACCATGGACGCTGAACAGCGCACCATGTTGCAGGTGAAGGTCGAAGACCAGGTGGAAGCCGATTCCATCTTCACCGTGCTCATGGGAGACGTGGTCGAGCCCCGCCGCCAGTTCATCGAGGACAATGCGCTGGATGTGAAAAACTTGGATATTTGATTCCTTTCTCCTGGGAGAATTTTGACTCGGCTTGGAAGGTAGTGTACACTATGAAGTGTACACTTCATCGCCGACCCGGGAGGGAATCTAATGGTCGTCACGGCAAAGCAATTGCGTCTCGGCACGTCAAGAATACTCAAGAAGGTTCAGGAGGTTGGTTCGGCGACAGTTACTTTGCGCGGCAAGCCTGTGGCCAAGCTGACAGCGTTGAATCCCAAAGTTCCCATGCGTGTCGAAGATCACCCCTCATTTGGCATATGGGCCGACCGAGAAGACATGAAGGACGTCCACGGTTGGCTCAAAAAGATTCGGACACCTAGGTACATGCGATGATCTTCGACAGTGACATCTTGATCTGGATGCATCGCGGCCATCTTGGAGCCGCACAATTCGTCAACCGTGTACCGATTGAGGAACGGAACCTATCGGCGATGTCGTACTTAGAACTCCTTTATGGAGCGCGCGATAGCAGTGATCTTCGGGCCGTGCGGACCATGGTTGCTGATCTTTTTGCTGAAGTCGTCCCGATCAGCGAGAGCGTTTCCAGGCCTGCGGTTGACCTCATGGAATCATATGTTCTTGCCCATCGGCTTGATGTCAGCGATGCGGTGATCGCTGCAACAGCCCTTGACCGGCATGAGACATTGGCCACCGGCAATGGAAAACACTTCAGGTTCATACCCGGGCTGGATCTCAAGATCTTCCGGCCCTGAAGCAGCTTGAGTGGCGTACGATGTCCTTCCATGAAGAACATCCACGGATGGAAACTACTTAAGGTCGTGGCCGCGACGGCGCTACTGGCGTTGGTAGGATTCTGGATTCTTCAGCAGTGGAAGTTCGTTCATCGGCCCCTCGGTGAATTCCCCCCGTCGCCCCTCCGAAAACCCAGATGACCATGTCTGAGAGAGAACGGTTTCTCGACGGAAATGTTACTATTGTTAAAGACGTGAAAGCCCTTCCCCGGCCGGTGCTTCAACAGCTTACTGAAGAAGGGGGCTCAGGCTTGCTCATGGCGAATCCGGGAGGACATGAAAGACCCTTGCGCGTGGCTCAGGAAGATTCGTGCCCCGAGATATGACCGCCTAGGCAGGCGCCGGCCAAAGCCATAGCGCGCGTGACGCGGAGTTTTTGGAATGCCGCCAGCCTAGCCTCTATTCTGCAACCATCCCCGGATTGCCGTTTCCTACCGGTAGGAAAAACCGCTGTAAAATCGGCATAATTTTGCCTTCGGGCGGGTAATTTGTCCTTATTTCACTAGCCTCTGGCCGCCAAGTTGCACCAAATCAAGCGGAGTACTGTCTTATGGGGTGTAATCACGCACTCTATGGAGGTGCTGGGGGCTAGGGACTGGGTAGTAGGGAAGTTTCCGGCGGCCCCAGAGCATAGCCCACCTCCAGTCCCCAGTCCCCAGTCTCCAGTCCCCATAACCCAGGAGGTTCCCATGTCCCTCGTCAAGAAACCCACCATGACAGAACAGAAACTCGCCGCGAATCAGCGCAATGCTCCTCTTTCCGGGGGCCCGGTGACGCCGGAGGGGAAGCAGCGCAGCCGCGCCGCGCACCTGCGCCATGGTTTGAATGCGAAGTCGCAGGACTGGGCGCTGCAATGTCTCGGTGAGGACCCGGAGCGGTTCGAGGAATTACGCGAAGAGCTTTGCCAGGAGTTTCCGTGCGCCACCCGCTTGCAGAAGGAGTTGGTAAACCGCCTGGCGCGGGTCCTCTCGCTGATGGACCGCGCCGAGCACTGGCAGGAAGGTGAGGCGCTGCGCCGGGCCAGGAGCGTGGACGCCGGGCGCGACAACCGCCTGCACGCACGCATGATGCGGCTGAAGATGACGGCGGAAACTCTGCGCTCGCTCGCCCGCTCGGTGAATTGCTGGCATTACGTCACCACCCGCGAGGACCTGGAAGTCATGAAGAAGCTGCACCAGCAGGGGGTGATGACCGAAATGGGGGAAATTGCCCTGGACCTCTTCTACCACCTTCAGGCACCGGACACGGATGAGGACGGGGTTACGGAAGATGAGAAGGCGCGCGGGGTCGTCAACAGCATGCGGTCGGTCTTTGGATTACCACCCATCCAAGAGGATGTGGGGTTGCTCACCCCCGCCGGAAAGCTCATGGTGGTTCATGCCAAGGGCCCCGAAGAAATCGGCCCGCCCGAGGAGGAGGGTGAAAAGTCGGACAAGGATGATCGCTACCCCACCATTTCCGAAGAGGACTGGCCCGCACGCGAGCGGGCCCGCAAGCTTTTGAAGAATATCCTGAGCCGGCAGGCGGAGGCCTGTGAAGCCCAGCGCAAGTCCCTTTTGCAAGAGTCGCTGGCAGGGCCTTCGCCTTTCGAACTGGCGGCGGAAAGCGCTCCCAGCCACAAGGAGGCCTTGGTGATGCGCCGCATCCAAGACGCCAATATGCGGGAGGTCCGGCGGATCACCAATTTGTTGCTGAAACTACAACGGCAGGAGCGCAGCTTGAAAGTCGCGAAAGCGAGCGATGAGAACCTTGTATCCCACGATGTACCAGAAAACACGGATGATAGCGGCTGATTCGTTGAATTGTCCGAACCTGTATGCTGCTGATTTTATGAAACTTAATCGATTCCGAGAGCCGAGGCGGGCAGAAAAAAGGGGAAATTCAAATAAAGGCTTCATCCCACGATGTTATTGAAAACAAAAGATCGGCGTCGGTTGATCCCACGATGTTCACGAAAACAGGCGTCTTATACTACGCCTGCCACGATGTTGCTGAAAGAATAGGTAGTTAGCACAATGTCTGATCACAGGATTTTCTTCCCGGCTGGGGAGTTGGGGTCAAACATAACCCCCCATTCGGCGCTGAAATCCGGTAAAATGGAATGGACCACATTTCGGAAGACGTAGCGCCGACCTTTAGGTTGGCACCTCTAGCTTGCGGGGATTTAAAGTTAGGAAGGCGAACCGGCAGGAGAAGTGCCGGGCTAAAACCCGGCGCTACATCTGCAACATTGGGTCGTTTAACGAGGAACTGAGCTCATGGGTGATCAGGAACTAATCAAGCCGTCGCGGGATATTCCCGTCAACATTGAAGACGAGATGCGCAAGTCGTATCTCGATTACGCGATGAGCGTGATCATCGGCCGGGCGCTGCCCGATGTGCGCGACGGGTTGAAGCCTGTGCACCGCCGCATTCTGTACGGCATGTACGAGCTGGGGCTGACCGCCGACAAGCCCTATCGCAAGAGCGCGAAGATCGTGGGCGAAGTCCTGGGGAAATACCATCCCCACGGCGACGCCGCTGTCTATGACACTCTGGTGCGCATGGCGCAGGACTTCAACATGCGCTACATGCTGTGTGACGGCCAGGGAAATTTTGGTTCCGTTGATGGCGACTCGCCGGCGCACATGCGGTACACGGAAGCGCGCCTTACCCGAATCGCCGAAGCGATGCTGACCGACATCGAGAAAGAAACGGTCGATTTCATTCCCAACTTCGATGAGAACGAGGAGGAGCCCACCGTCCTCCCCACGCGCGTTCCCGGCCTGCTGATCAACGGATCGGATGGAATCGCCGTGGGGATGGCCACCAAGATTCCCCCCCATAACCTCACGGAGATCACCGAAGCCACAATTCTGTTGCTGAACAAACCGACGGCTTCCCTCGAAGAGGTGCTGGCGCTCGTTCCCGGTCCCGATTTCCCCACCGGCGCTTACATCTACGGCAAGAGCGGGATTAAAGAAGCCTACCGGACGGGCCGCGGCCAGTTCACCATGCGCGCCAAGGCCGCCATCGAACGCCCCGGCAAGGAAAAGGTGCAAATCGTCATCACCGAAATTCCTTTTCAGGTCAACAAATCCCGGGTCATTGAGCGCATCGCGGAATTGGTGCAGGACAAGAAGATCGAAGGTATCTCCGACATCCGCGATGAGTCCGACCGCGACGGCATGCGGATTGTCATTGAGTTGAAGCGTGGCGAGCAGCCGGAAGTGATTCTGAACAATCTCTACAAGCATACCCAGCTCCAGGACACGTTCGGGATGATCATGCTGGCCATCGTCCACGGCCAGCCGCGCACGCTCCCGCTGATTGACGCGCTACAACTGTTCATTGACCATCGCGTCAATGTGGTCCGGCGCCGGACGGAGTACGACCTGCGCAAGGCGCAGGACCGCTCCCACATCTTGGAAGGATTTCTCAAGGCGCTTTCGCAGCTCGACGCCATCATCAAGCTGATTCGCGCCTCCAAGACTCCTCCCGAAGCGCGCACCGGGTTGATGACCCGCTTCGAATTTACCGAGCGCCAGGCGCAGGCCATCCTGGAAATGCAATTGCAGCGCCTGACCGCTCTCGAGCGCGACAAAATCCAGCAGGAGTACGACGAACTCCAGAAGAAGATCGCCGAGTATCAGGAAATTCTGGCCAGCGACAAGGTGCTGAAGAAAGTCATCGCCAACGAGCTGAAGGAAATCCAGAAGCTTTATGGCGATGCCCGGCGCACGGAGATCATCGAGGAGCAGGCGGAAATCAAGCTGGAAGATCTGATCGCCGATCAAGACGTCGTCATCACCATCTCCCATTCCGGTTATACCAAGCGCACGCCGCTGAGCATGTATCGCCAGCAGGCGCGGGGCGGCAAGGGCCGGCTGGGCATGAAGACGCGCGAGGAGGATTTCGTCGAAAACCTCTTCATCGCCTCCACGCACAGCTACATCCTGGTGTTTACCAACTCGGGAAAGCTCTACTGGCTGAAGGTGTATGAAATCCCCGACGTGGGCGCCGCCGGCAAGGGCAAGCACATTTTAAATCTGGTCAACCTGTCGAAAGAAGAGAAGGTGGCGGCGGTCGTGGCCGTGAAGGAATTGCCCGAAGAGCCGAAGGATGTGACGGTCGAGGGCGAGACGCTGGCCGCGGAAGGTTACATCACCATGGTCACGCGCCTGGGCATCATCAAGAAGACGCGCTTGGCGGAATTCTCAAATCCCCGTTCTGCCGGCATCCTTGCCATGAAGATCGAGGAGGGTGATGAACTGATCGCCGTGAAGCTGACTTCGGGACGCGACAACATCTTCCTGGCTTCGCACGAAGGCATGGCCATCCGCTTCCCCGAGGCCGACGTTCGCGATATGGGCCGCGCCGCCTATGGAGTGAATGCCATGGACCTCGACAAAGGCGATTACATCGTGGGCATGGAAATCGTGGGCGACAAGGAGCTGATCCTCTCGGTTACGGAGAAGGGTTACGGCAAACGCACCGCCATCACCGAGTACCGCTTGCAGTCGCGCGCCGGCAAGGGCGTCATCAACGTGAAAACCGCCGAGCGCAACGGCAAGGTGGTGAGCGTTCTGAGCGTCACGGAAGAGTCGGAAGTGATGATCATCTCGCAACAAGGCAAAATCGCGCGCCTCGATTCCAGCACGATTCGCGAGAGCGGACGCTCCGCGCAGGGCGTGCGCCTGATTAACCTCGAAGAAGGCGACCAGGTGGCGGCAGCCTGCCTGATCAAGAGCGAGACCAACGGGGATACGCCCGTGCAACCGTCGCTGCTGCAATGAGCGGCCCTGCTCTTGAGACTTCGCCGCGCTCGCGCTATTCTTAGAGACGGTGATTCCCCCAGCGGTGAACCGGGGACGAAAATTACAGCGATCGGAATTAGTTGCTAGCTACTCATGACTAGCCACTAAACACTGCTTTCTATGAGCGAACTGGAAACAAAACAGCAAAGGTTGGAAGAGGCACTGAGCAAGCTGCCTTCGCTCATCGTCGCTTACTCGGGCGGCGTGGACTCCGCCTATCTGGCTTTTGCGGCGCATCATGCCTTGGGCGGGCGGATGCTCGCGGTGACGGCGCTGAGCGCCAGTTACTCCGCCAGCGACCGCGCGGAAGCGGAGAAGTGTGTTGCCCGCTGCCATTTCCCCCACGAGTTTATCTCCACCAACGAGCTCGCGAATCCGAGCTATCGCGCCAACAACGCGGACCGCTGCTATTTCTGCAAGGATGAACTCTTCGTGAGACTGGATGAGCTGGCCAGCCGTCGCGGCTTCGCCGCCGTGGCTTACGGTATTAACAAGGACGACTTGGGCGACTGGCGCCCCGGCCAGCAAGCCGCGCGCGAGCACAAAGTCCTGACGCCCCTTCTGGATGCGGGCCTGACCAAGGCGGACATCCGGGAACTCTCGCGTCAAGTCAAATTGCCGGTGTGGGACCGCCCCGCCTCCGCGTGCCTTTCCTCGCGGATCGCTTATGGAATTGAAGTAACCCCGGCGCGGCTGGCCGTCGTCGAAAGGGGCGAAGAAGCCGTGCGCGCCCTGGGATTCCGCCAGTTCCGCGTGCGCTATCATGAGGAACTTGTGCGCATTGAAATTTCTCTCGAGGAATTACCGCGCGCCCTTGACCCCGGCATGACCCGCAAGTTCGTAGAGATTTTCAAACCACTCGGCTTCAAGTTCGTTACCCTGGACCTGGAAGGCTTCCGTTCCGGATCGATGAATTCTGTTGTAGTTAATATTCAAAAGTAGATTACTTCGAAAATTCCTTTGCGACCCGAAGGGTGTTGGTGTGGATTTGGATGGTGTCTTCCACGCGGCGGGCATAACCTCCTGCCAGGGTGACAGCGACGGGAATGTTTTTCGCCCGCGTCTTCTCAAAGACTAACCGGTCACGCCGCTCCAGGCCTGCAATCGAGAGTCTCAGCCCTCCGAGTTGATCGTCGCGATAGGGGTCGGCGCCGGCCACGTAGTAGATTAGCTGAGGCGCAAATTCGCGGAGCGCCTGGTCGAGCCCTTTTTCCAATTCCTCGAGATATTCAGCGTCTTCCACGGCGTCGCGCAGGTTGATATCGAGCGTGCTGGGGGGCTTGGGATAGGGATAGTTGTTTTCCTGGTGAATGGAGAGCGTGAACACTGTGGAATCGCCGGCGAAGATGGCGGCGGTGCCGTTGCCCTGGTGCACGTCGCAGTCCACGGTCATGGCGCGTTCGATGGCCTTGTCTTTTTGCAGCCGGCGAATGCCGATGGCAAAATCGTTGAGAACGCAGAAGCCCTCGCCGTGGTCGGGGTAGGCGTGGTGAAATCCGCCGCCGATGTTGGCCGCGGCGCCGTCCTGGAGCGCCAGGCGCCCCGCCAGGATTGACCCGCCCGCGCATAGCCACACGGCGCGCACCAACTCCGGCGAGTAGGGAATTTCCAGGCGCAAGATTTCCAGATAGGAAAGCTTGCCGGCCTGCAACTTGCGAATGTATTCGCGGCTGTGGACCAGCGCGATATCATCCTCGGTAGCTGCCGGGGGCTCGACAAAATCCTGCGGGCCCGCGATCTGATCGCGCAACACTTTTTCCTTGGTCAGGCGATACTTGATGGAAGGAAAAACATGGTTCCCAAGATTCAGGTCGTATTGGTCGGAGTAGATGAGTTTCATGCGGAAGTTAAAAGTCAAAAGTCCGAAGTTCAGAGTCGAGGGTTAAGAGTTTAACGCAAGCCGCGTTTGCCCCCGACTTTTGACTTTCAACTTTTGACTTTCAACTGCTCTTTTCGATTTTCGACTCTAGACTGTGAACTCTCATTCCACCGTGACTGACTTTGCCAGGTTGCGCGGCTGATCCACGTCGCAGCCGCGCAGCACGCCGATGTGGTATGCCAGCAATTGCAGAGGCACCACTTCCAGGATGGAAGAGAGCAACTCATTCGTCGGGGGCAGCACGATGAGATGGTCGGCCATGTCGCTCACCTCGCGGTCTCCTTCACTCACCAGCGCCAGGATGGTGGCCCCACGCGCCTTGGCCTCCTTAATGTTGGAGATGGTGCGCTCGTAGCGGGCGCGCGAATCCTCGGTGCTCCAATCGCAGGTGGCGATGACCACCACCGGCATCCCATCGGCGATCAGGGCGATGGGCCCGTGCTTCATCTCGCCGGCCGGGCAGGCCTCCGCGTGGATGTAGGAAAACTTCTTCATCTTCAAGGCGCCTTCCAGAGCTACCGGGAAGTGCACGCCGCGGCCGAGGAAGAGAAAATCCGATGAGCGGTAGAAATGCCGCGCGAAATCCTCGAACTCATCATCCTTTTGCAGCACACTCTCAAGCTGTTTGGGCAATGCGGTCAACGCGGCCAGGAGCTTCTTGGCCGCGGCAACGGGAAGGCGGTCGCGCGTTTGCGCCAGGTAAACAGCGAAGAGGTAAAGCGCCGTCAACTGGGCGGTGAAGGTTTTGGTTGAGCCCACGCCAATCTCCGGGCCGGCGTGGGTATAAATGGTGCCATGCGCTTCGCGCGGCACCATGCTGCTCAGCACGTTGCAGATGGCCAGCGTCTTGGAAAGCTTGGCCTTCGCCTCGCGCTGGCCGGCGATGGTGTCCGCCGTTTCGCCCGATTGGGTGATCAGCAAGGTGAGCGTCTCCGCATCCACCAGCGGGTCACTGTAACGAAATTCCGAGGCGTGATGCACTTCCACCGGCACGCGCGCCAGGCGCTCGATCATCACTTTTCCCGCTAGGCCCGCATGGCGCGAAGTCCCGGAGCCGACAATGCGGATTTTCTGGAACGAACGGAAATCCTCTTCCGTAATTTCCATTTCATCCAGGAAAACCTGGCCGGACTCGGGAGAAATTCTTCCCAGGGCGGTGTCGCGTACCGCGCGCGGCTGTTCGTAAATTTCCTTCAGCGTGAAGTGCTTGAATCCGCCCTTCTCCGCCAGGATGGGATCCCACGTGATGTGCTGCACGCGCCGCGTGACGGGATGGCCGTCAAAATCCGATAAGGTCACACCGTTGGGCGTGAGCACGGCCACGTCGCCGTCAGAAAGAAAAAACAAGTCGCGAGTGTGGTAAAGGATGGCCGGTACGTCGCTGGCCACGAAGTATTCGTCCTTGCCCAGCCCGACCACTGCCGGCGGCCCCTGCCGCACAGCGACGATCTTGTTCAGGTCTCGAGTGGAGATAATGGCGAGCGCGAACACCCCCACAAGTTGCCGCACGGCCGCGCGCACGGCATCTTCGAGATTGACAGCAGGCCGCCCCGCGCCATTTCCGCTCAGGGTTTTTTCCACCAGGTGGGCGATGACTTCCGTGTCGGTCTCGGTGGTAAACTTGTGGCCTTCCGCTTCGAGCTGCTTCTTCAGCTCCAGGTAATTCTCAATGATCCCGTTGTGGACGACCGCCACGCTTTGATGGCAATCGCGATGCGGGTGAGCGTTCTCCTCCGTGGGCGCGCCGTGCGTGGCCCAGCGCGTGTGTCCGATGCCGTATGCGCCATCCATGGGATCGAGGCGAATCTTCTCTTCCAGATTTCGCAGTTTGCCGGTGGACCGGCGAACGTCCAGCTTGCCCTCGCGCATCACGGCCAGGCCCGCGGAGTCGTAGCCGCGGTATTGCAACCGCTGTAAACCTTCCAGCAGTACGGGCACCACACGTTTGTTTCCGATGTAACCGATAATTCCCGACATGAGATTTTTGCCCCGCGCGGATGGCTCCGCCCGCGCCTGAACTGCGGCTCGCCAACAAGGTGCTGAACATTTGATTATAGCAGCAGCGCGGGGAAGCAGAGGGGATTATGGCCGCGCTGTGGTCATCGCCCCGGGGCGTTGATCACGTCGGTGAGCGGCACTTTCCGTCCCTTGGTCATGTTCTCGAAGAGAAAGAGCCCGGTTTTTCCTCCGACCACGATGTCGAGGTCGCCGTCATGGTCGATGTCGACAACGCAGACTTGCATCCCTCCGCCGGTCCGCGTGCTGTAGTCGATGATGTGCCGCCGCCATTGCAGCCCGTGTTCGGTCTGGACTCTTTCATACCAGTACACGCCGAGAGGTTCGTTGGCGCCCTTATCGGTATCGTGCGCGTAGTAACGCTTTCCCGTGACCAGCACCGGCTTGCCATCGCCCTTGAGGTCGGCGATCGTCAGGGCGTGAGCTTGCGACCAGGCGTTGTCGATGACGTGTTTCACCCAGGTGCGGTTGCCCTGTGCGTCCTTCTTTTGTTCGTACCAGAATATCCCGTAGTCGTGGCCGAGGCTGGTGACGAGGTCCGGCAAGCCGTCGCCGTTCACGTCCATCGTGTAAATAAAACCCGTGGCTCCCAAGTCGAATTCGGGATGAAAGATCCATTCACCGTTACGAGGGTCGGGAGGAGCCTCAAACCAGCCCTTAGGCGTAATGATGTCTGTGCGCCCGTCGCCGTTGACGTCTCCCGCGCCGATGCCGTGCCCATAACTCCGGGGGCTGACCACGTGTCCAACCCAGTGCGCGTCCGCGCCCTTGCCTTCGATTTCATACCAAGTGAGCGGGAATTTGCTGTCGCCGAATTGCGGCAAGAGTTGTTGAGGCTTGCCGGTATTCAGGATATCCACCAGAAACGAGAATTCCACCGGCGAGCGCGTCTCGATGACGTGCTTAACCCAGGGCTTATTCGATTTGCCGGGGTTTTCCCACCAGGCCAGGGGCGTGGTCCAGTACGAACTGGTCACCACATCGGGGTAGCCATCACCGTTCACGTCAATCGCCAGATCGCCCAAGTCTTCCAAGTAACCGCCGTTGAAGCCCAGGTCGCGAAAGTGGTGTTTGATCCAACGCGGCCCATCCTTGCCCGGCAGCGTTTGCTCGAACCAGTTCTCGCCGGAAATGATGTCGAGCCTCCCGTCGAGATTCACATCGGCGACCTCCGCCGCTTCGCTTTGTCCCAAGTCAATGGTGTGTTTATAGAAAGGGATTTCCTCCGAACCCTGCGCGCTCACGCGTCCCGTAATCCAAAAGAGGCAGGAGAGGAGGGCCGTGAAGCCTAGCGACAACCCCACAAGAGGGGCGGCGCGGCGCCGGATTCGAAACGTTCTGCTAACGAGGGAAGGCATAGGAGTCTCCTTGACGGCAAGCTAGCGAATCCCCAACTTACGCGCCAGACTTTTCGTGAACTGAAGTCCCTGGCGCGCCAAGAGATCGCCCGAGGGCGCCAGGTCGCGCCAGATGGCTGCGGCTGCGGCCAGTGCGGGCTCCGGCTGGGCAAACGATTCAATGGTCAGCCAGCCATCGTAGCCAATTTCCTTGAGCACTTTAAGGATGCCCTTCCAATCGTTGTGCCCGGTTCCCGGAATGCCGCGATCGTTTTCGGAAATGTGAACGTGTCCCAAATCTTTGGCCACGGCGCGCAGAGCCTCGGCCGGGTGCTGTTCCTCGATGTTCGAGTGAAAAGTGTCAAAGTGGATTTTCACGTTGGGCGCGCCCACGTCGTGCACCAGGCGAGCGGCGTCCTCGAGGGTATTGAGGAAGTAAGTCTCGAAGCGGTTCAGTGGCTCCAGGCAAAGGCACACGCCGCGTTTTTGTGCGCGGGTGGCGGCTGCGCGCAGACCCTTGACTGCCCAATTCCACTCTTTTTCGGTGCGCCGGCTTCCGGTCATAACTCCCAGGCCAGCGTACAAGGGGCCGCAAATCAGCCGCGCGCCCAAGTCCGCCGTCCTGTCTATACACTTTTTCAAGAACTCCACTCCGTGCGCGCGGGTGGCGGCATCTGAACTGACAAGGTTGGCATGGCGCTGCAGCACGCAGCACGTGGTGCGTTCCAATTGCAGCCGATCGAGCGTGGTCCGGACCGCCGGAATGTTGGCGGGCTCGTCCGGAGAAAGGAAGAGTTCGACCCCGTCAAAGCCCCATTCCTTGATGCGGGCGAAGAGCGGCTCCTGTTTTTCTCCCACCTGGGTGGTCCAAACCATGGTATTGACGCCGAATTTCATGTCGATCAGTCCTTTCTTTAAGCTGACAGCCGACAGCTCACAGCCAACAGTAACCGCTGATCCGACCGCTGATGGTTGTCAGCCGGATTAACTGTAAGCTGTCGGCTGTGAGCTGTTAGCTTCCCTTTAGATCACGTCCCATGGTTTGCGGCGCTCTTCATTCAACATCTTATTGGCCTCGGCGTCACCGCTGAACTCTTCCTTCTGGCTGTCCCACCGCAATTTTCGGCCAAGGCGCATTGAAATGTTGGCAATGATGCAAGCGCTGGTGGTGCGGTGGGTCGTTTCGATATCGGCGTTCGGCTTTTGGCGCGACCTTAGGCAGTCCAGGAAATTGATCACGTGAGGCTGGTGCTGGGCTGTGCCATCGCCTTTTTCAATCTCCGTCGGGCCGAAGGTTTCCCACACATCGGTAGTGCGGGTGGGTGGCCAGATGGTATAGCCTTCGCGGTTGATGAACAGCGTACCATCCGTTCCGTAGAACTGCGTTCCATACGAATGTTCGTCCGGTCCCCGCCCCAGGTGGAAGCAGAAGCGGGCCAAAAAGCCGGTGGAATTGAGCGGGCAGGGCGGGTATTCGTAAACGGCCTCGAGCGTGTCGGGGGTCTCATAAATGCCTTGGCTGGCGTATCTTCCCCCTGCGCATGAAACCGTCAGCGGGGCGTCGACTTGCATCGCCCAATGGATCACGTCGATCAAGTGCGGTCCCCAGTTGGTGGTTTCGCCGCCACCGGTTTCCCAAAAGCCCGTGAATCCCCGGCGGCTGCGATTGTAAGGATGATAAGGTGCGGGTCCGAGCCAGAAATCCCAATCGAATCCCGGAGGAGGATCGCTGTCGGGAGGAGGAGTTTGCTTCCGGTTCTCGCGCGTAAATCCCCCGCCATGGAGCCATGCCTCCACAAAGGTGACCTTGCCGATCTTGCCGCCGCGAATCATCTCCACGACTTTCTGGTAATGCTCGCCGGAGCGCTGCTGCGTGCCGCACGTCACCACGCGATGGTACTTGTTGGCCGCCTCCACCATCTTGCGGCCCTCGTAAATCGTGTGCGAAATGGGCTTTTCGACATACACATCCTTGCCCGCCTCGCACGCCATGATCATAGGAATGCCGTGCCAGTGTTCGGGTGTAGCCACGATGACGGCGTCAATGTCCTTGCGCTCCAGGATGCGCTGAAAGTCGCTGTAACCGACGGTCTTGCCCGGGGGCGTTCCGGTGGAGTCGAGCGTCTGAGCAAGGGGCAATTGGTAAACATCCGCGGCGGCGACTGCATTCACTTGTCCCGTTCGCATCATGGAGCTGAAATCGAACCGGCCCTGTCCGCCGGCGCCGATCAGGCCGATACCGATGCGATCGTTAGCGCCGATTATATTCCGAACGGCGGGGCCCGCCGAAAGGGCCAGGCTCGAAACACCCAGCGTCGTGGATTTGTGGAAATCCCGGCGCGTCATTTTGGATAAGTCCATAGGTAACCTCCAGAGAAAGTCCGAAAATGCAGTGCATCGTAGCACGGGCAGAGTCATTTCGGATTTTAGATTTTGGACTGAGACAATCCTAAACCGGTAATCTTGCTCGTCACTCCTCACTGCTCTATCACACCACCAGCGTCGCCACGGGCACCGTGCTGCGTTCTCCGCCGATGACGACGATGCCGGAATCCGTCACGTGCCACCCGCGCGCGCGATCGGCATCGAGATCGTAGCCGATCAGGGCGTCTTCGGGAACGCGGACGTTCTTATCCAGGATGGCGCGGCGTACCTTGGCGTGGCGGCCGATGTCGCAGTTGTCCATGATGACGCAGCCTTCCACGAGGGCGCCGGCGTGGACGCGGACGCCGCGTCCGAGAATGGAGTTGCGCACCACACCGCCGGAAAGAATGCATCCGCCGGAAACGATGCTGTCGATGGCCTCGCCGCGTCGATGGGCCTCGTCGAAGCTAAACTTGGCGGGCGGGTCGGGGTAGCTGGTACTGCGCAGCGGCCACTGGCGATTGTAGAGGTTGAGTTCAGGCTTAACGGAGCGCAGGTCCATATTGGCTTCGTAGTAGGCGTCGAGGGTGCCGACATCGCGCCAGTAGGGGATGGAGCCTTCAGCCTCGCCGGGGATGCGGTTGGTCTGGAAGTTGTAAGCGTAGAGGGGGGCGTGGCCGGCAAGCTTGGGCAGAATGTCCTTGCCGAAATCGTGGTGACTGCCGGGTTCATTCGCGTCGGCTTGGAGCAGATCCACAAGCTCGCGCTTGGTGAAGATGTAGTTGCCCATGGACGCGTAGACTTGGCTGGGATTGCCGGGCAGGGTGGGGGCATGAGCGTTCTTTTCGTGAAAGGCCATAATGCGTCCGTCCTCGTTGGCCTCAATGACGCCGAATTCGGCGGCGAGCTTTCGGGGCACGGGGATGGCGGCAACGGTTACGTCCGCGTGCCTGGCCATGTGGAAGTCGATCATGCTGGCGATGTTCATGCGATAGATGTGATCGGCGCCGAAGATGGCCACCACGTGCGGGTCAGACTGCTCGACGAGGTTGATGTTTTGCAGGATGGCGTTGGCAGTCCCCTGGTACCAGGTTTCGTCCTCAGAACGCATCTGTGCCGGCACGGGGATGATGAAGTGATCCTTCAGCACTCCGCTGAACTGCCATCCCTCGCTCAGGTGCTGGAGCAGCGACTGGCTGCGGAACTGGGTGAGCACGTAGATCGAGTTGATTCCGGAGTTGATGAAATTGCTGAGGACGAAATCGATGATCCGGTATTGGCCTCCGAAAGGGACCGCCGGCTTGGCGCGTTCGCGAGTGAGGGGAAATAGCCGGGTCCCCTTGCCGCCGGCCAAGACGATGCCCAACACGCGAATGTGCAAGGCCCCTTCCGCGGCCAAAACAGGTTCTGGTTCGACGAGTTTCTTTTTCGACAATCAGTGCTCCGGAGACAGTGGTTCTACGCGATTTTATCAGAGCCAATCTTCGGGGGGGCAACACACCACAACTGCCGCGTCCGTCGGACGGCTACCAAACGCGGCACATCTTCTGCCGCACCATCGGCTGGCCGGGCTTGCAGCCGAACGCCCGCTGGAACTGGGGCAGATCGGAAACGATGCCGTTGACGCGGTACTTGCCGGGTGAGTGCGGATCGGTCATGGCGTGCATGCGCAGGTCTTCCGGCCGGTTGTTCTCGCAAGCCCACTGAGAGTACCCGATGAAGAACCGCTGATCGGGACTGAAGCCGTCGATGGGCTTCAGGTCCTGTCCCTCGGTCGCCTTCTTCCACGCGATGTAGGCGAGCAAGGTGCCACCCAGGTCGGCCACGTCTTCCCCACTCGTCAGCTTGCTGTTGATGTGGATATCGTCCACCACAATGTATTGCGCGTACTGATCCTGCACGCAAGCGATGCGCTCGTCGAACTGGGCGGCGTCCTGCTTCGTCCACCAGTCGCGCAGATTGCCCCGCGCATCGAATTTGCGTCCCTCGTCGTCGAACCCATGGGTCAGCTCGTGACCGATCGTCCCTCCGGTGTTGCCATAGTTGGGCGCGTCATCCATCCTGGGGTCGAACAAAGGCGGTTGCAGAACGCCGGCAGGGAAATTGATGTCGTTCATCTGCGCATCGTAATAAGCGTTCACCGTGGGCGGAGTCATTCCCCACTCGCCGCGATCGAGGGGTTTGCCGATCTTCGCCAGCTCCCGCTTGGATTCGAAGATGGCGCTGCGGCGCACGTTGCCGGCGAAATCGCCGCGCACGATCTCGAGCGAGCTGTAATCGCGCCACTTGTCGGGGTAGCCGATCTTGTTGACGATGGAGTGCAGCTTTTCGAGCGCCTGTTGTTTGGTTTCCGGGCCCATCCATGGCAGGGTTTTCAGGTCGTCTTCCATGGCCGCTTCAATCTCGCGGGTCATTTTCACGGTCCGGGCTTTGACGTCCGGGCCGAAAGTCTTGGCCACGAACACCTGCCCCAGCGCCTCGCCCAGGTTGCGATCAACCAAGCGTACACACCGCTTCCACCGCGGCTCCATCACCGCAATGCCCCGTAGCGTGTGGCTGTAGAAATCAAAGTTTTCCTGTTGAAAGTTCATGGAGAGATAAGGAGCCCAGGCGTGCGCCAGATGCCAACGCAGATAGGTCTTCCAGTCGTCCAGGCTTTGGCTCTGGATCAGCCGGTCCACTTCCTGATAGAACACCGGTTCCGTGACATTGAAGGTCTTGACGCCCGCCAGGCCCTGTGCGTCCAGGTAGGCGTCCCAGTCGAAGTCCGGAGTGAGAGATTTCAACTGGACACGGCCCATTTTGTGGAACAGGTTGTAGGGGTCGCGCTTCTGAACCCGCGTCAGGGATTTCTGGGCCAGAGCCGTTTCCATCGCCATCACGATTTTGGTTTCCCCGGCAGCCGTGCCAGCGGGGTCGCCCATCAACACAAACATCCTCTGCACGTGTCCTACGTACTGGTCGCGAATGCGCTGCGACTTGGGATCGGCCTTGGTGTAGTAATCGCGGTCCGGGAGGCCGAGTCCGCCGGCGCGCGCAAAGGCAATCACCTGCGTCGCGTCCGCGAAGTCCTGATCTGAACCGAAGCCGAACAGCGTCCCGCCCCGCAGGGACAGATGCTCTTGGCCGAGGTACTTCCCCAGCTCGGACTTCGATTTCAGCGCAGCGATCTCTCCCAAGCCCGCTTCGAGGGGAGCAGCGCCGACCTTCTCGATGGCAGGCTCATCCATGCACGCCTGGAAAAAGTCGCCGATCTTCTGCTCGGAGGCATTGCGGGCGCGGCCCGGGTCGGAGGCCTCCTCCAGAATGCCCCACAGGAACTGTTGGTTCTCGTCGGCGAGTTTGTGGTACACGCTCCAGTTCGCTTGGTCGGGCGGAATCGGATTGTTCTTCATCCAACCGCCGCAGACATACTGGTAGAAATCGACGCAAGGGTCGGCGGTCCTGTCCATCGAGTCGAGATTGAGGCTGGGCTCGTAGGGCACGGATCGGAGTGGATGCTTCTCGACCTCCGCCGTCACGCCCCCCGACGGCGAACTCTGGAGGTTTTCACCGCCTGGGGTGGATTGGGGTTGAGTCTGGGCAATAACCAGGATGGCGAACGCGGGCAGGCCAAGCCGCAGTCGGGATCGAGTCATGAAACCTCCGTAAAAGCAAAATGCCTTCGGCCTTTAACGAGCCGGGTCAATGTTCACTTACAAGAGCGCGACTTCGGTCGCAAGCTTAACCTGAAGTTTTTGTTTTCGCTTCCCAGCCGACCGATAATGTACACCGCGCCGCCGCAGGACGCAACGCTCCCGCCCGGTTTTGGTTCGAAGCCTCTTGCGGTCGGCCCTGATAAACCTGTTGCGGAGCTCGGGAACGGTGGGGGATGCTTTGTTCCTCCGGCTCGCGAGGCTCGTCACTCGCCACTCATCACTCATCACTGCTGTCAGACCAGCTTGTTTCCCGAGTGCAGGCCGCACTCTTTCTTGGTGGCCTCTTCCCACCACCAACGGCCTTCGCGCTCGTGCTGGCCGGGCAGAACGGCTCGGGTGCAGGGTTCGCATCCGATGGAGATGAATCCCCGCTCGTGCAGCGCGTTGTAAGGGACTTCATTCTCGCGGATGTAGTCCCAAACCTGCTTGGAACTCCAATTGGCCAGAGGGTTGAATTTCACCAACTCGTGTGCCGGGGTTGAGAAGGTGGGATCGGCTTGCACAACGGGGACGGTCGCGCGGGTGGAGGGGCTCTGGTCGCGGCGCTGTCCCGTAACCCAGGCGCTCAGGGTGTTGAGCGCCCGGCGCAGCGGTTCCACCTTGCGGACGCCGCAACACTCCTGGTGCCCGTCCTGATAAAACGAGAAGAGGCCCTTTTCTCGCACCAGTTTCTCCACCGCTTCCGGCCGGGGAAAGAAGACTTCGATATGGATCTGGTATCGCTCCCGAACCTGGTCGAGGAAGCGCAACGTCTCCGGATGGAGCCGTCCTGTGTCGAGCGAGAAGACGCGGAACTGGGCTCCCAGCTTCACCGCTAGGTCTACCAGTACCACGTCCTCCGCACCGCTGAAGCTGATACCGACATTGGGCGAGAACCTCTCAAACGCCAGAGCCAGGATCTCGCGCGGATGCCGCTGCGCATAGGTTTCGGCCAGCTCATCCAGTTCATCTAAATTTGTAACTTCAAGTGGCATAGTTGTTGTTTTCCTTTTCGAGTTGTATGTAATCCAACAGAATCGAAACTCGAAAATCGAAACTGGGTGTACAGCCTGAGAGTTTCGAATTTCGATTTTCGGAAGTTCCCCGATCCCCGAGTTGTGGTTCCTGGCTCCTGACTTCTGACTCCTAAATCCTAAATCCTAAATCCTAACCTCACCCCACCAGCAGGCGGGTTCCCAAGGAGAAATAGAGAATCGTGAACAGCCAACTGAAATACCGCTCGGGAATGATGCGAGTCAGCCGGCTGCCCAAAACCACGCCGGGCAATGAGCCCACCACAATGTGCAAGAACAGGCCGCTATCGAAGTGGCCCATCCGCACATGGAGGGAGCCCGCCAGCGCCATGGTTGCAAGCCCATAAAGAATGTCGGTTCCCACCAGTTCGCCCAGGGGGTAGGGGGTGAGGAGCAGCAGGAAGATCATCAGCAAGCTTCCGCTGCCGATCGAGGTCAGCGCCACCAGGAATCCCACCAGCGCGCCCACCACCATAAGCTTCAGCCGCGCGCTTCTCACCGGAGCGTCAACCCAAGTCTTGGGAGGCTTGATCTTTCCCAGCCGGACGAGCGGTAACAGGAAGGCCACGCAGAACAGCGTTACTCCCAGCACGAGGCGGAGGAGATGGTCCAGTTCGGCTCCTACCAACTTTGACTTCAAGAAGCTGAGCAGAAGAATCCCGCCAATCGTGCCCGGCACCGTCCCGACAATCAGGAACGTGGCAAGCCGCCAGCGCACTTGGCCCATCCGGCGGTGTTCAAACACCCCCAGCAACTTGGTGAAGGCGCCGTTGACGATGTCCGTTCCGATCAACGTAACGGCTGGAAAAGGCGTCAGCACCATCAACAGCGGGGTCAGCAGCACACCCCCGCCCGTGCCGGTCAGCCCAATCAGTATTCCCGTAATGAATCCAATGACCGTTATGAACATGGCGATTCTGCGATCCTTCTGGCCCGTCGCCCCCCGGTGCAGCGGCTTGCTCTCCCTCTCCCCAAGAGTCGGGTAAAAGCAAAAACGCCCGCTGCGGCAATTTCCGTCAACGGGCGTCTCAGGTCCTGAACTTGCTGTTAGTGCGTCTTACAAATCCCTATTCCCTGAGGACAGAACACCGCTGGCGGATGGCGTACAACAACACATCTGCCGCGGGTCACTGCTCCTCACGGAATGGAGATTCGTGCTCATCGGTTCGAGAAGAAGCAGCCTACCACGATGGCGAGACTGCGTCAATATTTCTGCGGTCGCTGGCCAGTGGCTACCAAGTGGAGATTGATGAGCAGTTCAAGGGATAGGTGCCAGGTGTCAGAGGATGTGTAAAGTCTCAGCATGCAGGAATCACCTCCGAGATTGCAGGCGCCGGTTTCCAGAATTCAAGCTCGAAGTTTTCCTGACACCTGATACCTGACACCTGACACCTTCTGCCTACCTCTTTTCTCCGAAGTGCCGCCAGTGATGTTCAATCGCTTCCAGGGTGCGGCCCTTGGTCTCCGGAACAAAAACCCAACAAAAGATGAAGGCTACCACGCAGAGGAAAGCATAAATCCAGAAGGTCGCCGCCAGCCCTGCGGCGCGAATGAGCGACAAAAAGGTTGCCGTCACGACCCAGTTTGTTCCCCAAACCGTGAGCGTCGCCAGCGACATGGCTTTGCCGCGGATTTTTGTGGGGTAAATTTCCGAAATCAGCAGCCACATGACCGGGCCCAGGCCGATGCCAAAGGAAATGATGTAGGCGATGACCTCGTAAAACACCACCATACTCCCAGCCTTCTGGTAAAACGCCACACCCATCAATGCCAGCGCCACACCCATTCCCGCCGTGCTCAGCAGGAGCAAGAACCGCCGGCCCAGGCGATCGACCAGGACGATGGAGACTACCGTGATGAGGACGTTGGCTACCCCAATGATGGCCGCGGCCAGAATGGCAGCCTTTGCCGAGGGAAAACCCGCCATGCGCAGGATGGTGGGGGCATAATAAATGATCGTATTGATGCCAGTGATCTGTTGAAAGATGGCAAGACCTATTCCTACAAATACCGCCAGGCGGAAGCCCGGCTGTAACAGAATGCCAAACCCCTCCTGCTCCTCCTGCAAAGCGCCTTCCACCTCCGCCAACTCCGCCTCCGCTTCATCACCCCGGCCCAGGCGGCGGAAATTCTCGAGCGCCTGATCGCGAAATCCCTTGCGTGCCAGCCACCGAGGGCTTTCCGGCAGAAAGATCATGCCGATCAACAAGACGAGGGCAGGCAGCACAGCGCTTGCGAACATCCAACGCCAACTCTCGGAAGCCGCAAAGGCGTAATCAACGAAGTAAGCCACGCCGATGCCCACGGTAATGGCGAGCTGATTGAGCGAAACCAACGCCCCGCGAATCCGCGCCGGCGACATCTCCGAGATGTAGAGCGGCACGGCCAGCGAGGCGACTCCGATACAAGCGCCCACAAAAAAGCGCGCCACCGAGAAGGACACCAGTCCGACGGCCAGCCCGCTCAGGACGGAAAACAGGCCGAAGCCCAAGGCCGTGACCAGCAGCATCCAGCGACGCCCCCAACGATCCGTACAGTAACCCGCCACGGCCGATCCCAACAGCGCACCCGCCAGCGCGATGCCCACGGCGAATTCCAGTTGTACGTCCGAAAGGTGGAAGTCCGTGCGCAGGAAAAGCATCGCGCCGGAAATCACGCTGGTGTCAAACCCAAATAACAACCCGCCCAGTGCCGCGACCACGGCGGTGAGTACGACCGTCGCACGGCCGGAAGCAGAACCTTGCGCGGGCTTGGCGAGGGCCAAGGGTTTTCCTGCCCTCGGTACTTTTTTCATACTAGAATAACCTTTCGTATGGAATTTTCCTTTCGCCCATGTTCGTATGGGCGCGATAAGTGCTTACGTGCCAAGCCACTAACTTTTGGAACAAAGATTGCATCAAACACATATGTTCAAAACGCTTCAGCACTTGATGGAGACCGGAAACATGCGCAAACATATCACGCTGTACCTCATGATGACCCTGGCGCTCTCCCTCTTCGCACGCGCTAGTTCGAATCGTGAAGACGACGTCCACCGCATCGAGGATTCCGCCCAGATCTTTCAGGAAATCATGGGAGCCCCGGACAAGGCCATTCCCCAGGACTTGCTGGGATCGGCGCAGTGCATTGCCATCATTCCTGCGGAGAAGAAGTTGGCCTTCGTGGTCGGCGGCAACTACGGAAAGGGGCTGGTGACTTGCCGCGCCCCCAAAAGCTGGAGCGCGCCTGTGTTCCTGACCGTGAGCGGCGGGAGTGTCGGTTTTCAGATTGGCGGCTCCTCCACGGATTTCATCCTGGTATTCCGCGGGCGCAGGGGATTGCAAAAGCTCTTGGGCGACAAATTTAGAATCGGCGGCGACGTCTCCGCCGCAGCGGGACCGGTGGGGAGGAGCGCGTCGGCCGGCACTGATATCGAAATGCACGCTGAAATCCTCACCTATTCGCGCAGCCGCGGAGCCTTTGCCGGGATCAGCCTAAGCGGCGCCGTGGTGCAACCGGATGATACCGGCAACCAAGCCATGTACGGCCGAACTGCCAACCGGGAAAATATCCTGAACGGAAAGGTGGCCATTCCGGCAGAGGCCATGGTCTTGGTTCAGGCAGTCAGCAGAGCAACGCGCACGCCGGTTCCTGACGCGCCACCCACTACGACGGAGAAAAAGACGCCGTAACAAGTCACCAGCAGCAAGCGGAATTGCCGATTTTCGATTGCCGATTGATGATTGGATAAAATCGAAAGTCGGCAATCGACCATCGGCAATTGCCGCACTCCCCACTTGTCACTTGTCACTGCTCTTGAGCCCTTCAATGAGCCGTTGGAAGGCCACCATTCCGGGATCGTCCTTGCCAACACTCTTCTCGCCAAAAATGCGCGCGCGCCCTTGACGCGCGGGATGATTGCGGAAACGATCGAGACATTCGCCCATGGCTTGGTCGACGGCCGCTATCAGCGCGGCGGGGTCGTCGATTCCCTCCGTGGCAGCGCGCACCGCCTCCAACGCGTCGAGCACGGTTTTCTCTCCCAATTTCCCCCCACTGCGTTGCGCCATTGCCTGCAAGGCACTCGCCAGCAGCGACGAGACCTCAGACCAGGGAACTTCCGTCCGTCCCTTCGTAGCTTTTGCTGCGCTCATCAATCCCGTCGCCAGCAGAGTGCCGTACGTCGAGCCCGAAAGCTTGGTGAAAGCTTGCGCGCACTTTAGCACGGCCATGCCCACATCATCGGGAAGCTGAGGTAACTCGGAGGCCATGGCACGGGTACCGCGCACCATGGTGACACCCAAGTCGCCGTCGCCAAGCTGTGCATCGAGCGAGTTTAGCTCGTCAGAGCACGATTCCATCTTGGCGGCCAGGCGCGCAAGCGCGGCGCGCAGGACGGCAGTGGTGAGGGCAGCAGGCATAGGAGTTCTTCATCAATACGGTTAAAGAGCATACCTTCGAAGTTTTCAGCGCACGGTGAGAAATGGGCAATCACAGGGAGCCTTCAGCAGGGCTTCCAACTCCGCATCGAGTTTGCAAATTGTCAGCGACATGCCGGCCATTTCCATGGACGTCGCGTAACGGCCCACCAGCGGCATGACAATTGTGGCGCCCAAGCCGGTGAGTTTTCGAGCCACAAAGCGGTATACGATGTAAAGCTCTTCCGGCGGCGTCGCGCCCAGGCTGTTCACCAATATTGAAACACGGTCCCTGGATCGCAGCGGCATGTCAGCCAGCAGAAGAGAGAGCATTTCTTCCGCGATGGCGTCGGCGGGACGCATGGGCCCGCGGCGCACGCCGGGCTCGCCGTGAATCCCCATGCCGATTTCCATTTCCGTCTCGCTGATTTGAAAGGTCGGGCGTCCCACTGCCGGCACCGTACAGGGTGTCAGCGCCACGCCCACCGAGCGGCAGGCGTCCGCGGCTTTCTGGGCAACGGAAGTCACCTCGTGGAGCGTCGTATGTTGGTCCGCCTTGGCGCCCGCGATTTTGTAAGCGTACACCAAGCCTGCAACGCCTCGCCGCTTCGAGCGCTCAGCCAGGGGGGCGCTGGCCACATCGTCCGCCACGCGCACGGTGGTGGTTTGAATGTCTTCCAGCTCGACCATCTCCCCGGCCATATCGAAATTCATATTGTCGCCACCGTAGTTCCCGTACAAGCGCAGCACTCCTGCCCCGCCGTTTGCGGCGCGGATGGCTTCCGCAACCTGGTCGACCGCGGGTGAAGAGAACACGTCGCCAATCGCGCAGGCATCCAGCAGGCCCTTGCCGACATAACCGGTAAAGACCGGCAAGTGTCCAGAACCGCCCCCCGAAACGATTCCCACTTTGCCGCTGACCGGCCCGTCCGCGCGGACAATGACGCGGCCTGCCGTCCCGGTCTGCTTGTAATACTGCGGATGCGCCAGGCACAAACCTTCCAGCATCTCGTCGACATAGGCAAAAGGTTCATTGAGGATTTTCTTCATGGGTTTCCCCCATCTCGGGCGTGGTGCGTCAGCGCGGCTGGGGAGCGAATTTCTCCGCCCAGCGAATGCGCCCGGTCATTTGCATGATCATTTGACTTCTAAGCTATCTGGATATATAATCTAGATGATTATGAGGCTCCTATGACAGTTGGAATCTTTGAAGCCAAGCAAAAACTCTCCGAACTTGTCGAGCGCGCCGCCCAAGGCGAAGAGATCGTGATCACCTGCCGGGGAAAGGAACGTGCCCGTCTCGTGGGCGCACCTGCAAGGAGAAAGCGAAGCTTGCAGGAGATCTTCGACTCATTCGCCCAAGTCCGCATGAAGTTACCCAAAGGCACGAGCATTAAAGACCTCATCCAGGAGGGAAGGCGCTATTGAAGGCTTTCGTCCTCGACGCCTCCGCCGGCTTGGGCTGGATACTCGATCGCCCTGTGCCCGCGCGTGCCGCCCATGCGCGTACGCTTATCGCCGCTGGCGCGACTCCCGTCATCCCGACCCTTTGGTTGCAAGAGGTTTCAAACGCCATCGTCATAGCTGAGCGGCGTGGGCGTCTGACGGCTGCCCAGGTCCGGGCATTGGCAGCCGACCTTGAAGATTTCTTGCAGGTGGTCGAGGTCGATTCGCTGCGGGTGCGCCCTACGATTCTGGTCGAGACGGCACAGCGAACGCTTCTGTCCGTCTATGACGCCACCTATCTGGAGCTTGCTTCGCGCCGCAGACTGCCCTTGGCGACCCTCGATAACAAGCTCCAAGAAGCCGCGCAGCGCGCGGGCTTGATGTTGATTTAAGAAATCTCCTCCTTCTCTGCGTCCCAACTTACAGTTCGCCCTTGGCGGTAAGACTCCACGGCCATGCGGCAGGCGACGGCGGAGCGAAATCCCAGATCGAAGGGGCAGTTAGGTTCTTTGCGGCTGCGCACGCAGTCGAAGAAATTCTGCATGTGCAGAACGCTGATATCGTTCATGCCGACAATGTCCGGAGCCTTGCCCGGCGCTTCGCCCAAGGCAGGGGCCACCCCCTTCTTTTCCTGCGGAACGAATCGAACGTTCCAGCTTTCGTCGCGGAGAATCGTGCCTTTGTTGCCGAGCACTTCGTCATATCCCGCGCCCATCAGGTTATTGCCAAACATGGAGTTCCACGTAAACAGGATTTTCTCCCGCTGAATCATGGACACGTCCATGGTGTCGGGCACCTGCATGTCCGGCGAAAGGTAGTTGGCGCCTACCATCGTAACCTTCTGGGGAATCTTCAGGTCGAGAAGCTTGAACCAGAATCCCACCTGGTGGGTCATGTTCTCATAAACGTTTCCCCCGGAGTAATCCCAGAAGAAGCGCCAGTTGATCAGGCGGTTGGGGTCAAAGGGATGCTCTTTCGCCTCTCCCTCAAAGGCCTTCCAGTCCACGTGCTGAAGGTCGCAATCGGCGGGAACGGGGCGCTTCCAGCCGCCATAAGGGGCGTTGCGGTAGTGGAAGGTGTGAAGTTGTGTGATCTGGCCGATGTGCTCGGGCTGCAAGTATTCGCGCACCCGTTCGACAGCGGGTGCACTGGTGGATTGAATGCCCACCTGCACGACGCGCCCGGAACCCGCCAGTGCTTTGCGCATGCGCTTGGCGTGGTCGGGATTGAAAGCCATGGTCTTTTCCTGGTAAACGTCTTTGCCCGCCTGAATGGCCGGGACGAAATTCAGCGCGTGCAAGTGCTGAGGCGTGGCAATCAGCACCGCATCGATTTCTTTGTCGTCGAGCAGCTTGCGAAAATCACGATAGGTCTTGAGCATGGGGATGTGCTCTTTCAATTCATCCAGGCGGCGCGTGTAAACGTCTGCCACCGCCACGCCCTCTACGTTGGGGCATTTCAACGCAGCCTTGAAGATATGCGTGCCGCGTCCGCCTGCTCCGATCAGTCCAATGCGGATGCGGTCGTTGGCTCCCAGCACACGGCCGGAAGGGAAAAGTCCGTATGCCGCCAGAGCGGCTGAACCACCCAGGGCTTTCTGCATAAAGGAGCGTCGACTTGACATAGCAAAATTCCTCCTGCTCGCTTTGATTTTTCGGGGTCTATTCTAGCAAATTGAGAGGTAGTTTCCTCAAACCCCTTCTTCCCGTTCTCCCCGCAGGCGCACGCGCGCGTCGACGGCGCGGAAGTCCGCAGCCTGGGGGAAGACCATCAGAGGGTTGATTTCAATTTCCGCAATCTCCGGCATGTCCTCCGCGAGCTGTGAAAACCTTTGCAGGATTTCCGCGAGCGCGTCGAAATCCACCGGAGCTTCTCCGCGCACACCTTGCAGCAGCCTGTAGCCCCGAATCTGCCGAATCATCTCGTGCGCCTCGAAATCGGTGAGCGGCGGCACACGGAAAACCACGTCCTTCACCGTCTCCACGTAGATGCCTCCCAGCCCGAACATCACCAGGGGGCCGTAGGTGGGGTCAAGAGTCATGCCCACAATCACTTCGCGGCCGCCGCGCACGTACTCCTGAATCAGGAAGCCCAGGCCGCCCGCGGCCGCTGCGTCCCCGCGATGGCGGCCGATGGACTCCGTCATCTTTTGTGCGGCTGCCAATAATTCTTCCGGGCCACGGATATCCACGATCACGCCACCCACGTCCATCTTATGAACCAAATCCGGCACGAGCGCTTTGAGAACGACCGGGTAAGGGAGGGCTTTGGCCACGCGTTCGAGCTCCGCTTGGTTCGCGGCCGGGATGGACTTCGCCACGGGAATTCCGTAATACTCGATCAAGCGCAGGCTTTCTTCTGCTGTCAATTGCTCCCGGCCTTGCAGGCGAACTTCTTGAATCAGCTCCGCCGCCGCGCCGTTGCGCACCTCGAAGTGCTTCAATGCGCCCACAGGCTTTTCCCGCCACACCCGATAGCGATCGAGGGCCGCGAGGGCGTTTACCGCCGAATCCGGAAAGATGTAAAGGGCCATATGGTCGGGATGATCGCGGTTCAACTCCGTAAAGAACTCTTCGGTCGCCATGAAGACTCCCACCACCGGCTTTAGATATTTATGGCGCAACTGTTCCAGGCCCAGAATGATGTCCATAGCGCTGATCAGCATGGGAGGAACAAAAACCACCAGCAGCATGTCGATGCCATCGTCCTCCAGCAGAATTCGCGCGCAAGCATCGTACTTGCTGCGGTCCGATTGGGGCATCATGTCCACGGGATTCTGGATGCTGGCCTCGGGGGGAAGCAGGCGGCGGAGTTCCTGGCACGTCCGTTCGGAGAATCTTGCCATGCTCAGGCCATGGGCGATGGCCGTATCGGTGGCCATAATGGCGGGCCCGCCGGCATTGGTGAGAATTCCCAGGCGGTTGCCCCGCGGCAGGGGATTCTTGGAAAAAGCCAGAGCCAGGTCGAACAACTCTTCCACGGTGTTCACGCGTACTACGCCAGACTGCTCCAGCAGGGCGTCGGTGGCAACGTCGAGCCCTTGGCGCGCCGCCAGCGCTCCGGTGTGCGACGTCGCCGCGCGCGCGCCCGCTTCGGTGCGGCCGGACTTCACCACCAGCAGGACCTTCCGCTTCGAAATCCTCCGGCAGATTTGCATAAAGCGCTTGGCATTTCCGAAGGATTCGAAATACATCAGGATCAAATCGGTCTGTGGATCGTCCTCCCAATACTCGAGGAGGTCGTTGCCGGAGACGTTGGTCTTGTTGCCCATGCTCACAAAGAAGGAGAAGCCCATGTCGAGCTGCCGCGAGATGTTCAGGATGGCCACGCCCAGCGCGCCGCTCTGCGACATGAAAGCAATGCGCCCCGTCAGGGGTAGAGTGGGCGCAAAGGTGGCGTCCATGCGGACTGCCCGGTCGGTGTTGATGACGCCCATGCAATTCGGACCGATCATCCGCATCCCGTATTGCCGGACCCGCTCGTCCAGTTGGGCTTCGAACCTTTTCCCGGCCTCGCCGGTTTCGGAAAATCCCGCGGTGATGACCACTAAGCCCTTCACGCCCTTTTTCCCACAATCATCGATGACGCTCAGCACCTCCTCGCGCGGCACCACGATGATGGCCAGGTCCACCGGATCGGGAATCGATGACACGGTTGGAAAAGCCTTTATGGAGTGAATAAAGTCTGCTTTGGGGTTAACCGGAAAGAGTTTGCCGTGGAAATCGAACTCGATGAGCTGGTGCAGGATTTCGCGGCCGATCGATCCCTCGCGGCGTGAGGCGCCCACCACCGCGATGGATTTCGGTTTTAAGATTGCGTCCAGGGGATTCACGGAAGTTCCTTTTTATTATGGGGATTGCGCCAGTAATTCGGCGCGAACATTTTTCAAAACATACAAGGCGCGCTCGACGCCTACCGCGCCGGTGAGAATGGGGTCCTCATTTTCAATGCTCACCGAACCTGCGCCTTTTCTCTTTGCCATTTCGCTGCCCTCCGGCTGCGTGGTGGCAAGTATATGCCAGAATCTGCCGCGTGTTGCACCACAATCCCGCCTCTGCCGGGAAAGAGCAATTTAACGCAAAGCACGTCTGGACGCGCCCCTGCCAGGAATCTATAATCCCCCGCACCACCTTCAAGGGGGATTCATCTTGGGAGGGGCAATTTCATGCGCAACAAGGGCAGAATCGCGATCCCGGGGAAAGCACTAACGCCGGCGTGGCTGGCCGCTTTGCTCGCCGTGGCCTGGTTCGGCTGGGCGCCCAGCTTGAACCTGAACGCCCGCCCGCCGGCTTCGCTCCAGGCCGTTACCGAGCGGATTACCTACAACGTCGGAGAGGAAGTGTGGCTCAGGATGATTCCCTCTTCGCCGCAGGCAATTCGCACGCTGGGTAGCTATCTCTTCGCGGTGCGTTATGAGGGGGAAGAAAAGCCGGTGCTGGATGGGGTGACTCTTGGCAGCAATGAGCGTGATGCGGCATCACCCTCAACCAGCTATCGGTTGCTTTGGAAGGTGCCTCTCGAGGCGCGAGCGGGGAGATATGAAGTCGACGTGCATGTGCAAAATCCCAATTCGCGTGAGGTCATTCAAGAGATTCCCCACATCTGTTCCTTTGTGGTCCATCGCCAGGTGATTCAGATTGTTTCTGCCGAGATCGCACAGCCGTATTACACATCCGGGGACATGATCGGCTGCAACGTGAGGATCGAAAACCTGAGCGAGCGGCCCCTGCAAGGACTCCGGCTGGAATTCTCCGAGCGTTACTGGCCGTGGATTGTCCAGCAGAAGGAGCGGGTGGGGACCGATATCGCGAAGCTCCAAAATGAAATCAATCTCAAGCCGCATCAACATTGGGAATTCAGCTCCCCCCGATGCGCGGCGGCCAAGAAGGTCGATCGGCCAAGCATCAAGCAGTACGCCGCGGTGGTTTGGGACCGCGACCGCAAGAACGTTTACGCCATAGGTTTCACTCCACTGGTCTTCGTCGATCCACCCGGAGTGGTGGCGCCCCGGCCTTATCCTCTGCAATACGTCTACCCCAGCCTGGAGGCGGTTAACACCTCGAGCTATCGGCATTTTCATCCCGAACCCTTTGGAGCGGGCGCTATTCAATTTGATACCCACCACACCCAGTTCCCGTCCGGAGCCATGGCCACAGTAAAGTTCTCTCTGGCCAATCCGACGGATGCCGCGTGGCGCCAAGTCACGGTGCGGGCTCGACTGCTGGGTCCGGGCCGACTGGCGAACTTCTTGAATCAACGCTTCCCTCGCGCCGCGGCGAACCTCGAAGCACTTGAACTTGCCCAGTTGGTTTTCGAGCCAAAGGAGCAGGCGAACCAAGTGGTTGCGGAAAGAATTGACTTGAACCCGCACGGCGCCAAGCTGACGCAGGAAGCGAAGTTCCCCCTTCCGGGGGAGGCGAGCGGGATATTCCAGGCCTGGGTGGAAATTGCGGATACCGCAGGCCGGGTACTTGCCGCCAACGCGCTGGAACTCGGCGTCAATCCTCTTCCCAAATCCGTGTTGGTGTTCTGCGCGCACGAAGATGACGATGGAACCCAGATGGGCTTCATTCGCTCCTTAGTGGAGAATCAGGTTCCCCTCCACATGGTTTATTTCACCAGTGGCGATGCGGGGTCTTGTGACCGGTACTTTCAGCATTCCTGCGGACCGGCCGAGGCGCTGAACTTTGGCGCCATCCGCACGCAGGAAGCTCGCGCGGCGATGGGCCACCTGGGCGTGCCGCCGGAAAACATTTTCTTCCTGGGATTGCCCGATGGCGGCACGGGCAAGATTTGGTATAACCACCCGCACGCAAGCGATCCCTACCTTGCCGTCCTCTTGGCCAGCGACCACGCCCCCTACGAAGGCCTCTTTCGGCCCAACCTTCCGTTCTCGCGCGATGCCGTGGTGGAAGCCACGGAAGAGATCATCAAGAAATTTCAGCCCGAGGTCGTTTTCACTAACCACCCCCCGGCGGAAGGGCACATCGACCACATCGTGAACAACTATTTCGCGGTGAAAGCGCTTCAGGAGTTGCTGCGCACGGGCGCCATTTCACCCGACCTGGAAGTGCGAGTGGACCGCATCTTCGACCCCAAGGGTTATCCCGCCACACCTTATCACTACGAGAATCACGAGTTTTACGTCTCCGGCGACGCCATGGCACTGGCGCAGGAAGCTGGATGGTTTTACCAGTCGCAGGGAGGGAACCGCGGGGAAGGGAATTTGCGCACCTGGGATCAACTGCGGCGCAGCGAAGGTTACCGCAAGGTGTTAGACTGGAAGGAGCACGAAGGCTGGAACGAGAAAGAGTGAAGGATGGAAACACCGAGCGAGTGGGCAAAAAGGTTCAACCGCCCAAAGACGGACGAAGAGGCGGCCTCGCCCAACCAGCAAGCCGAGACTGTCGATAGTCCTGCTTCCGTTGCGGACTTCCCCAGCGAGCCGTTTCAATGTCCAGTGTGCGGCCAGTTGCTTGCCCCCGCGTGCCGAGTATGCGTGGCGTGCAAGCACACCATTAATCCTGCGGAGATTGGCCGCCCGCAAGAGGTGGTGCCGGCTGCGGCGCCGGCGCCAGGCTCAGAACCCCGAGCGGAACCGGTGCGTTTCCCCTGGGGCATTTTCTTTACTGTCTTTGGGTCTGCTTTCTTTCTCGTCCTCCTATTCAAAGGACTTTGGGGGGAACAGAGGGCTCAGTTGGCATGGGCAGGAGTGCAGACCCTCGTCGGTGCCTGGGTCTTTCTCGATGCCCTCCGGCAGCGCGTTCCCCGGCCGATGCGGTGGGCGGTGGGCTCAATGCTGCCTGCTATTATCTTCGTAGTCTTTCCCTGGTACCTGGCGCGCAGAAACAAGCCGAACTCAACCGTACCGTTTGTAGAAGCAGAGGTGGGACCGGTCACCCGGTTCCTGCTTTTTGCGTTGCTTCTATTTTTCCTGGTGAGTTTGATTTTCTACCTCGTGGAAGGTCCGCCCCATTCCATCGTGCCAGCTCCGCCCTCCAATGAGCACAAGAGCGGCGGCAATTCCCAAGCCCGGATTAATGACCTTCGCCTGTGGAAAAGAGATGGCTGACGAAGGAGGGCGGGTGCGGGGTCACGGCTGCTGTCGAGCGCATGGAACACTCAGGCGGAAACCAGCGCGCCGTCGGATGCCTGGCAGACGTAAATGTCGCCCTTGAGGCCGAGCGCTTTTTCATAGGCCGCGGCCACGGCTTGCGCGAAATTTTCCGCGGCATCGGCTCGCACCAGGTTCACGGTACAACCGCCAAATCCCGCCCCCGTCATGCGCGCCCCCAAAACACCGGGCTGCCGGCGCGCCAACTCGACAAGTGTGTCAAGCTCTTTGGAGCTGACCTCATAATCATCCCGCAAGCTTTCGTGCGACGCATTCATCAATTCACCGAAGCGCTTCAAATCGCCACTTTCGAGAACCTTGACGGCTTCGAGCACGCGCTGATTTTCCGATACCACGTGGTGGGCGCGCCGCCAGAGCAGGTTGCCCAGCGCGCCTCGCGCGGCTTCGAGGTCAGAAAGTTGCACGTCCCGGAGCGACTTCACCGCGCGGCCGGTGGCGGCGATCTTCGCCACGGCCTCGCGGCACTGCTTCAGCCGGACCTCGTACTCGGATTGCGCCAGGGCGCGCTTCACGCCGGAGTTGCAGACCACAATCTTCACCTCGGCCCGCAGCGGCACGTGACGATAGGTGAGGTCGCGACAGTCGAGAAAGAGCGCGTGGTCCCGGCGGCCAAGCGCCGAGATGAACTGATCCATGATCCCGCAGGGCACGCCGACAAATTCGTTTTCAGCGCGCCGCGAGAGCTTGACGACGTAGACGGGATCGAGCCCCAAACCCAATAGCTTGTTCCAAAACGCCGTCGCCCCCACCTCCACCGCCGCGGAAGAACTCAAGCCTGCCTCACGCGGGACGTCGCCGCCAAAAGTGATGTCAGCGCCAGTCAGGCGATAGCCATCCGCTTCCAGGAATTTCGACACGCCTCGCAGAAAATTACTCCAAGTCTTCTCCCTGTCCTTTTGAATGTCGTCCAGGTCAAAATCGACGGAGGCTTTGAAGTCGTCTGAGTAAACGCGCACGCGGCGGTCCGCGCGGCGGCGCCCTGCGTAGGTGATCGCCCGGTCGATGGCAGCCGGAAGCACGAAGCCATCGTTGTAATCCGTGTGCTCGCCAATCAGATTCACGCGGCCCGGAGCGCGCACAATAACCTCGGGCGGCGAACCGTAGATTCGGCGGAACCCTTCTTCAATCATTGCAATACCCTCTCCAGGAGACAGTTGGCAGTAGGCAGAAAGCAGAAGGCAGAAGGCAGAAAGCAGCGCTACACCACTATTTGAGAGGACGGTGCGAACCTCTCGGGATGTTCTATCATGCTGTGTAACTTCATCCCGATCTCCTCATTAGGCAGTAAGCGGGAAGCAGTAAGTAGTAGGCAGAAAGCAGCGCTATGCCCCCATTGGAGAGGATGGTGCGAATCTCTCAGGATGTTCGATCATTGCGTTAAGCATCCTCCCAATCTCTTCGTACCCTGCAATCAGTTCGTTGTGGTGTTCCGGTGACAAGTACCCGCAGTCCCTTGCGAAATCTAACCAGACCTGAGTTTCCGTCGCTTCTGCATCCGAGTCGGCCAGCTTACTTACAAACATGCTTGGGTACTGTCGTTTTCTGAATCCCTCCGCGATGTTCGCCGCCACGCTTCTTGAGGAGCGTCGAATCTGGCTGGTGAGTGAATAGCGTTCAGCTTGAGGGAAGGTCTTCGACTCCTTGAAAATGTGCATGGCAAGTCTGTACGAGAGCTGGTAGACCTTAAGGTCCCGGTGCCCGCGGAGGCCCTTCCTTTGTTGTCCACTGCCGTTCATTTGGTCTCTCCCCTCATATGAGTTGTCACGACCACTCGGCAAGAAGGCAGTAAGCAGAAGGCAGAAGGCAGTAGGCGGAAAGTCGCCGCCAAGCCCCACATTCGTGCTTACTGATCGTGCACATGCTTCGAGAATCTTCGGATTTTTGTTGCCCATGTGATCTGTCCGCCACCTACCTGGGGAGCCGGTGCTCTTGCCAGGATATTCCATACTTGCGGCAGAATTCTCTCACTTCCGCGGGAACCGACCATGCGACCAAGATCGCACGCACCTTCAGGGAATCCAGACCCAACCCATGTTAAGCACATAGGAGCGCACGGTATTTAATCAGTTGGTGGGCACTGCAATGCCTTGATCCTGTACTTTTTCCCCTTATAGGAATATGTGACTTCGGCTTCCGTCCCTCCCCAATACGCCCCGGTGCGCGTCACCACGACCTGTGGCATTCAATCGATCCCCCCTCATTGCGAAGACAGATCGTCGACCGGTCACTCGGAAAGGGGTCCTCCAAAGGCTGCGGAGCTGCGCTTTCTGCCCACTGCTTACTGCCTTCTGCTTACTGCCTTCTGCCTACTGCCTACTGCCTACTGCCTACTGCCTTCCTCCACCTCCTCCCGTCGCACTGGCGGGACCGCGCGCAACTCCGCCGCCTTCTCTTCCGGCAGGGAATCGTTCAAAAATGTTCCTGCGCCGGATTCCACGCCGGCCAGGTACTTGAGTTTTTCCTTGCTGCGGTGGGGTGGGTAGAACTCGATATGGAAATGGAAATAGGGGAACTGCCCTCGCGTGGGCGCCTGGTGCAACACCATCATATACGGAAAAGACATTTGATACAGGTTGTCGTACTTTAAGGTCACCCACTTCAGGATTTCTGCCAGACCGCGTTCTTCCGAGGGCCGGAAGGCTTCCAGCGTTCCCAGGTGGCGGCGCGCAAAAATGTGAACCTCAAACGGCCAGCGGGCGTAGAAGGGAATGAAGGCGGTGAAGGCATCATTCTCAGCGATGATGCGCCTGCGGTCGTGGCGCTCCTTTTTCAGTATGTCGCAGTACAAGCAGCGCCCCTGCCGGCGTTGGTGACGGCGGGCCGCCGACAACTCTTTTTCCAGGCGCGGCGGGATGAAGGGGAACGAGTAAATCTGCCCGTGCGGATGCGGCATGGTGACCCCGATCACTGCGCCTTTGTTTTCAAAAATCAGGACATAACGTATTCTCGGCGTGGCCTTGAGTTCCAGAAACCGGCTTCGCCACAGGCGCACCAGTTTGACGAGGTGATCGAGAGGAAGCTGCGGCAGGGAGGTTTGATGATCGGAGCTGTAAAGCACCACGTCGCATTTGCCGAGGGAAGGCCTGACCTTGTAAAAGTCATCGCCTCGGATCGCCGGCGGCGGCGGAGGGATGGTGAACGCCGGAAAATCGTTGGGGTAGATGAGGACGTCGTAGTGGTCGGGCACGCGCCCGGAGCCGGGGCAGAAGGGGCACCAATCGTCGGGCATCTGGGGCCGCCCCTGGCGATGCGAGGCGGTTGAAACCCATTCAAGAAGCGTGGGATTCCAACGGAGCTCGGTCATGGCTCACTACGCCGCGAAGCTCGGAACGCCAACGCTCCCATGAAAACCCCAAAAACCAACATCGCCAGTCCCCACCACAAATCGATGTTCACTCCCAGGGATTTCTCCTGGAAGATGGAAGGGTCGGCAACCGCCCCATAAATCAGCAGGACGACGCCGTAAATCGAGAAGATGATTCCAATCGGTAAACGAATATCCAGTCCCATCGTCACCTACCAAAAGATGATATTCAAAACCGTAGGGCCGAACGGCGTTCGGCCTGCGGGCGAGCGCCGCTCGCCCCTACCAAAAAATGATATTCAAGACCGTGCAAAGGGCCAGAATTCCAATCGCCAGAATTCCCGGCCGTTCATACCAGGGAAGGTGTGAAGTCTTGGGTTTGGGGGTCAGGGAATAAACCAGGCCCACCAGTTCCTCTTCCTTGCGCGGTTCGGTAAAGAAAGTAACCACTACCGTGACGCAGAAACAGACCACAAAGGCCCAGATGGCCTGATAGAAGTTTGCCGCCATGTCGCTGGGGTAGTGGATGTAATGAAAGTGATAGAGCGAGTAATGCGCGGCGGCAGCCAGAATGCCACACAGCAATCCCCAGAATCCCGAGTGGGCGCTGGTGCGCTTCCAAAACATTCCCAGCAGGAACGTACCGAAGAGCGGCGCATTGAAAAACGCGAAAAGGAGTTGGAGATAATCCATCAGGTTGTTGAACCGCAAAACAATGAAAGCGGTCCCGATGCCTACGACAACCGCAAACACCGTGGCCATGCGGCCCATAGTGAGATAGTGATGGTCATCCTTGCCGGGGTTGATATGAGTCTGGTAAATGTCAAACGTCCATACCGTATTAAAAGCGGTCACGTTGCCGGCCATCCCCGACATGAAGCTGGCCATGAGCGCCGTCAAGCCGATGCCCAGCAGACCGGAGGGATAGAACCGGCCCAGCATGGCGGGCAAGGCGTTATCGTACCGGCCGCCCATCATCAGCTTGGTCGTGGGATCAAGCGCAATCGCCACCAGGCCCGGCAGCACCACCAGCAGAGGGAAAAACATTTTCGGGACTGCGGCGATCAGGGGAGTGCGCTGCGCCGCGGGCATGTCTTTGGCCGCCAGGCCGCGCTGGATCACCAGGAAATCCGTGCACCAGTAGCCGAACGACAGCACGAAGCCCAGTCCGAAGATCGTTCCAAACCAGTTAATCCCCATGGGATTGTCGGAAGCGTGCCAGATGTTCGCCCAGGTGTGCGCATAACCGGGATTGGGAAGACTGGCCTTGAGCCCCGCAAATCCTCCTACGGCTTTCAAGCCCAGAATGGCCAGCGGCAGGAAGCCGAAGACAATGAGGAAGAATTGCAAAACCTCGTTGTAGATGGAGGAAGTGAGCCCGCCGAGGTAAATATAAATGGCCACTACGAGCGCCGACGCCACCACGCTGGCCCAGAAGGGCCAATTGAGCAGCCGCTGGAAGAGAATGGCCATGGCGTACAGGTCCACGCCCGAGACGAGCAGCGTCATGGCGGCGAAGGAGAGGGCGTTCAAAGTGCGCGTCTTCTCGTCGTAGCGCTTGCGGAGGAACTCCGGAACACTGCGCACTTTGCTGCCGTAATAAAACGGCATCATATATACGCCCACGAAGCACATGGCCAACATCGCGGCCAACCAGTAAAAGTGATTGACGAACATGCCGTACTTGGCGGCGTTGGCGCAGTGGCCCATTACTTCCAGCGCGCCCAGGTTTGCGGACATGAACGCCAAGCCGGTGATCCAACCCGGAATCGAGCGCCCCGAGAGGAAAAAATCCTCGCTGGTTTTCATTCGCCCGCGGAGTGCGAACCCGATTCCCAATACAAAAACGAAGTAGATAGCGATAATCGCGTAGTCAACAAAATGAGGATGCATGGTCTCCCACCAATCGGCGCATAATTATCACACGGCATCCCAAAAGTAAACGCGAGACTGCGCACGCCGGAGCGAAGGCTCACAGTGCAGCAGGAATTCCTTCGCCGGTCTATACTAAGTGCAGGTGGTACTCCGCACCAACGGTATGTCAAATTTGCACACTTCGGGATTGCCTTCCACAACGGACGCTGAGAAGTGGGGTCGCAGCGAGAATCTGAGCCGATCGTGGAGAATCAAATCCATCCGCGCGCAAGTCGTGCCGTTTTGCTGGTCGGTGCTGGGAATTGCCGTCATTACCTGGCTGGCATTGCGCATAGGATTGAACGCACTTACGGGCGGCTTTCTGTATCTGATTATCGTGGTATTCGCAGCGGCCAGCGGGGGATTCTGGAGTGGCACGCTGACCTCGATCGTGGCGGCTGCGTGTGTGGACTTTTTCTTTCTTCCGCCTCTCTTCCACTTCAACATAGACAATCCCATGGATTGGGTGTCGCTGGGCACCTTTGAGTTTACCGCTCTGGTCATCACCCTGCTGCAAGACCGAGCGCAACTCAAGGCAGCGGAAGCCGCGGCAGCGCGGCAAGACAGCGAAAGACTCTTCAACGCAGCGCGAGGGGTTCTCTTACTCGACCAGACTGGCGCATTGGGGAATCAAATCACCTCTTTGATTCGCGAAGCATTCGAGCTTGCCGGGGTCGTGTTATTTGATGCGCCCACGGCGGGCGTCTTCGTGAGCGGGAAATGCGCACCCAATACAGAACAGGGAGTTCGCGACGCATGTTCTCAGAATTCGGACACCTTCTCTCGGGACACTGAAACCTGGTTCTGTGCCTTGCGCGCGGGGGCGCGGCCCGTCGGCGGCTTGGCCTTGTGTGGGACACGGATGCCCGGCCTCATGGCTCAGGCGATTGCCTCGTTATGCGCAATGAGTTTAGAAAGAGCGCGATCTTTTGAAAAGGAGACCCACGCTGAGGCGGCCCGGCAGGTTGAGCAGCTCCGCTCCGCCGTTGTCGAAGCTTTGGCACATCAAATCAAAACGCCCCTCTGCGTCATTCAAGCGGCAAGTTCGACCTTGCCGGCGCTGGGAGAGCTTACCGAGACGCAAGCCGAACTGGTTACTTCTATCGATGACCAATCCGCAAAGCTCAACGATCTGGTCACACGCCTTCTCGGCGCTACGGGCCTGGAGAGCGCCCAAATCGAGCCACATCTTGCGCCCGTCCTGCTTTCTGATTTGGTGAAAGCGGCTATAGGCAGCGTGGAGGATCCGGCCCAGCGCGAGCGCTTTCGTGTGTCAGTGGAGGGCGAAGAGGTCCAGGCCTTAGCGGATGGCAAGCTCATGATTATTGCGTTCACGCAATTTGTTGACAATGCCGTGAAGTATTCCGTCCCCAGGTCGCCGATTGTTGTCCGCGTAACCATGGACCCCGGGGAAATCAGTGTGCGCGTGCATAATCAGGGAGGGGTGATCGCGCCCGCCGACCGGGAGCGCATTTTTGAGAGATTCTTTCGAACAGCTGAGGCCCGGCAGGGACCCGCGGGCACGGGATTGGGACTTTCGATTGCCAAGAGAATCGTTGACGCACACCATGGGCGCATCTGGGTGGAGAGCGGGTCGGCGGAGGGAACGACTTTTGGGATCGTTTTGCCGAGGGCGCCTGGAGAGGGGCCAGGAACCTCGCAAGTTCCCGAGCCACCGGGCAGTAAGCTCTAGGAGAGTGAAAAGGTACACTCCGCCCTTAGCTTAATCGCAGCTTATAACCGACCCAGGGTTCGGTGATCAGGTATTTGGGATGAGCGGGTTCGTGCTCAATTTTCTTGCGGAGCTGTTTGATGAAGGCCCGGAGGTATTCCGTGTGTTCGCTGTGCTCGGGTCCCCACACGGCGCTCAGGATTTCCCGATGGGGGATGGGCTTATCGGGATGGTTGGCCAGATAGTGCAAGACTTCAAATTCCTTGGGCGTAAGCCGCACATCTTTTCCGTCGATGGTCACGCGCCGCTCCCGGAAGTCAATTTCTATGCCTTCCAGGGTGAGCTTATGGGGGCCGGATTCCAGGGAAGCAGTATTCCTGCGGAGCGCGGAACGAATCCGGGCCAGCAATTCCGGCGTGCGAAAGGGTTTGGTAATGTAATCGTCCGCGCCCGCATCGAGGCCCGCAACAATATCTTGTTCAATCGACCTTACACTGAGGATAATAATTTCAGCTTCCGATGTGGCGCGGAGCGTGCGGCACAGTTCGAACCCATCCACCCCGGGCATGCTCAAGTCCAGAAGGACGAGGTGGTATTTTCTGTCCTTCATCATCTCCAATGATTCTTCACCACTGGCGGCGGTGTCCACCTCATACCTGGCCGCACTGAGCGAGGCGCGCAGAACGCGGCGGATCTGCACATCATCGTCCACCACCAGAATCCGGAAGTCCACGGGGGCGATCCTTCCTTTCGGCGAGAAGCCGCAAATCGTGCCAGGCTGAGAGGTCCGCCTGACCGAAAGAGGCGACGCATTGTTTGCACGGTCCATCAATCCTGTCGTCACCCATCCACTATACGCGGCTGGCAATGAAGAAGGCATAAGTTCTTCATAAGGAATACATGAAGAATTCCTACCGATTTTTTATGAGAAGCATCGAGATTTGCAAGGGAGGCGATAAGTGCAGCGCAGAGGAGGCGAGTGTGGGCAGAATCGGTGGGGAGTTGACAGTCCGGAAGAGAGTTGCTCGGGCGAGGGCCGGCGTCGGAAGCGGCGGGCCGTGCGCCAGCGCACGATGGACTTCGTATTCATAGAGACCGCGAATTCATTGGCTGTAAGGTTTTTCCAGTGCATACATTGAAAGCCTAGAATTTTACCGGGCTGGGGGCGCCGCCAGCTTCGCGCCCGCCGCTTTCAAAGGCGTTGCGGGCCTGGCCATGAAGTGAAATTCCATCAATTTTGTCTATTTCCCCCCCAAACAAATACCTTCTCCTATTCCCAACTTCCTTATCCGCTCTTTATGACTTGTTCACAAAGGGCAGCATACCTTGTAAGCAGAGGCAGGCTTCAGCAGTCCTCGCAATGAACGGAGTCATGCGCATGCTGAAACAAACGCGGGTCCGACATCGTATGAGCTTTGACTATCTCGAGGGTTTCCTTGAGGTCGCCAGGGTGCGGAACTTTTCACGCGCTGCTTCCATCCTCTATCGCACTCAGCCCACGCTGAGCCAGCAGATTCAGCGCCTGGAAAGGGAATTCGGGGGGAAGCTTTTTGACCGTGATTTCAAAGCCGTCCGGCTCACCCAGGCCGGCGCAACGCTTCGCCGCTACGCCGAAGAATTGATGGCTCTCCGCACCGAAGCCCTGGACGCTATCAGTCAGATCAAGAAGAACCCCCGCGGCAGCCTGCGCATAGGAACCAATGACGCCACCTGTCTTTACGTTTTGCCCAATGCCCTGGCGGGCTTTCGGCGGCTCTATCCCCAGGTGCAAGTGAACATCTACAGGAACTTCAGCCACAAAATCGTGGAGAAAATTCAAGACGGAAATCTGGAGATCGGCATCGTTTCCTTGCCCCGCAACGTCAAAGGTCTGGAGATCATCCCGATCTTCTCCGCCGAGCTCAAAGTGTTGTTGCCTTCCGATCATCCCCTGGTTGAAAAGAAGGAAATCACGCCTGCGGATATTTCCTTCTACCCGCTACTCCTGCCCAAAACCGGGAGGACCCGCAAGATGATCGAAGACCTCTTGCGGCCCTACAAAAAGACTTTGCAGATTTCGATGGAGTTGGCGAGCGTCGAAATCATCAAGAAATATGTTGCCGCCGGCATCGGCATCTCTTTACTTCCGGAAGCTTTTGCGCAGACCGAAGTGGCGGCCGGAACTCTTAAGTTGGTCCCCTTGCAAGGGCATAAGCTTTACCGCGAACTGGGATTGGTGTACCGGCGCGGGAGTCCCATGTCGTTACCCGCTAAGGCATTTCTGGATATTGTTAAGACCTCTGTCAGCCCTTCCCAAGCGGCCCTCGCCGCCACCGCCAGATGATCCGGCGACCCCGGCACGGTATTCAGCACTGAATGGAGAAACGTACGGGGCTCGGCGGTGTCGTCTTCACGCTCCGCAACCAGCGCGAGAAGACGGGGTCGAAAAGAGCTATTGAGAATGTTTAGTCAGAAGATAAAAGGAATGATTCCTGTAGCCTCTTATTACCTCCCCGCCCCATCACGCGCATAAAGGGAAACAATGAGTTCTTCTCAAATTCCTTATGACGCGTTTATGCCTTCTTCATGCCCGCTACCCTATCTTTGATATGGGAGGGGCGGTTACCGCCTCAACTAAATCGCATCTCTGACACGAAGTACGTTACCGGCTTACGGGGTTGACAATCATCCCGCATTACGTTTAGCGAACTTCGCGAAGTCGCGAAGAGATTGCCAGCCTTATAATGCGCAAGCCAAAGTATTTTGAAGGGTTTACCAATCGGCGATGGCATGGCATCGATGAAATTAAAGAACAGCCGAGGGAGGATCACATGAAAACATATTTCAGGGTGGGTGAGATGGACCTATTTAAATATCAGTTACACCCATTCAAATTGCACGGGAAGGCTGCTTTCGCGGGGGCGCTAGCGGTTACGTGTTGTTTGTTCATGGGGCTTAATTCTGCTCAGGCCGGACCCGTATACGGCGATATCCACGGGGTTACCGTCAATGTCCTGGGAGCGCCAGTGCCCGGAGTGCAGGTGTCGGTGCACAGCGTGGAAGATAACAGCGACCGGAATATCGTTAGTGGTCGTGACGGGACTTTCGTGGTCGATAATCTCCGGCCGGGACGCTATCAATTGCGGGCGGCCAAGGGAGCACTGGCCAGCTCCTCCGCGACCACTATCGACCTGGCGGCACGGCAGGATCTGCGGGTTGACATGACCCTTTTTCCTGCGGGAGGCTCGAAGGCAGCGCCGAGCCCAAATCTTACCGCTGATTTGCGCACGCCCGTAGCCGCCGGGAACTCGAATGAGGCTCCTCTGACCGATCGGGAAAAGCTACTGCTGGAGCGCCTGGACCGATTGGAGAAACGCTTGGAAGCGATGGAAGCCAGGGAGGCAAGTGCGGCAACCCCGGCTGCCGCCCCGGCCCCAACCGCGCCGGTTGTTTCCCAGGCCAAGGCCAGTGCGACAACGGTTGCTGCTACTCAGCCCGAACCTGCCGCGTCAGCCAGTGCTGGCGCCGCCCAGGTCCAACCCGCCCTGGTTACTTCCCCCGCCAAGACTAGTGCGACAGCGGTTGCTGTCGCCCAACCCGCGCCCGTTAAGCACGTCCTGCTCGCTTCGCTGGAGGGCGCATTTGGAATCAAGTCCGCGGAAAAGCCTCCGGCACTTCCCATTCCGTCCCACGGGCAAGGGACGGCGGCGGCTACGCCGGCGCCTCCTGCTACACACACCCTTCCGGAAGCTTTGGAAGCCCCCGAGGCGACATCAGGAGTGGACAATTTCACCCCGTTTGCCTATGGCGACTTTACGTGGCTAAACGGCACCTCCCGCAACAAGGACGCTGTGCTGGACACCAAATTCTTCACCCCGGAAGTGAGATTCGATACTCACTTCATGGAGGACTTTAATCAACCCATCGATCACACGATGGGCGGTGCGACGGAATCGTTCCGGTCCGGCGAATTTCAGGTGGAACAGATCAGCGTGGGTGGGGACTTCCACTGGCAGAATGTGCGCGGCAGGATCCTGACCATGGACGGCTTATTTGCCACCACCACCCCACGCAATGACGCCAGCGCCGGGGTCGGCCAATGGGATGTCCGCGGGGCCTATAAATATGTTTCGGAGGCCTACGGCGGGTATCATTTCAACGTCAACCACGGCCTGAACGTCGATGCCGGAATCTTCGTGTCGTACATCGGCCTATTCAGCTACTACAACTTCGATAATTGGACTTATCAACCGTCCTTTGTATCTTCCAATACGCCGTGGTTCTTCAACGGCTTGCGCATCCAGTGGTTTCCCACCAACAAGCTTAAGATCGAGCCCTGGATCATCAACGGTTGGCAGTCGTACAACCGGTACAACGGCCACTTGGGTCTGGGAGGCCAGCTTCTGTGGATGCCCAAGGAGTGGTTCAAGCTCGTGATGAATCAATATGGGTACGGACAAGATAACCTGGGAGTGCCCTACGTCCAGCGTATCCACACCGACGATAGCATCGAGGTGAGGTACTACAACCGTCCGAAGAGCAACTACATTGACAAGATGGCATTCTCCTTCACCGGAGATTTGGGCTGTCAGTACGGGCCCGGTTTCCAGTGCACCCGCGGACCAAACAAGGATGCGTTTGCGGGTTGGATGGGTTACAACCGGGTCTGGTGGGGCCACGATCAGTATGCCATTACCTATGGCGGCGGCAGGATGAACAACCCCGGCCGCTATCTGACTCTGCTGCCACCGATCAACGGCGCCGATGCCATTTCTGGCTCGCCGTATTTCACGGAGAATCCCGGCCAACCGGCCCACATGTGGGATACCACGATCACTCTACAGTGGATGCCCAAAGAATACATCACCTGGTGGTGGGAAGCCGGGTATCGTCACTCGGACGTCCCGTATTGGACAGGCCGGCACGGGATTACGCCGCCGGGTGGAAATAACGGCTCTCCTGGCCAATACGTCTGCATGTCCGGGGCCGCGTCCGGGGCAACCGACCTCCCAACCGCGGAAGCGAACTGCGGCGGCGGGCTCAGCAGCGTCTGGTTCCCGGATCTCCGCAACAGCCAGGCTGTGGTCAGTGCGGGCGTCATGGTCAAATTCTAGTTCTGAACGACCAGGGAAGGGGACAAGAGAAATCCTCTGGCTTCCCTTCCCATCAATCGCTGTAGCGGCGGTCTCCGACCGCCGAATCGTCGATCGGAGACCGACGCTACAGTCCGGCGGTCCGAGGCCGCCGCGACAGTTGGGTAAGGCCATTTGTGGGAGAGCAGCAAGCATGCACAAAATTTGTTTATTACTGCTCAAACAAAAACCTTACTTTAGCCCCAAAATCCTTATCCGTTCCTTATGCCTCGTTCACAAGTTCCAGGATAATCTGTTGGGGAAACAGCAAGAATGCAGCGACAGAATCCAAGCGTCTCTTGAGAATTGCCTCTCTCACCAAATATGAAGTTCACGAGGTCTCGCAAAACTCGCTCCCTCTGCCAGGTTTGCTTTGCATGGCCTGCGGCGGCGTGGAGATTTGCCAAGGCAGGCAGCGGTGCTTTGGCGCTCGGTGCGCTGTGGATCTTGGCCGGGAGTTGCCTGGCAATCGAACCCCCACCGCTGGCGCCACTGAGCACAAGCGCCTTCGCCCCGCACGGCTCCCTTGCCGCTGAAATTGCCGGCAATCAACGCCTTGACCTGGTAATTGTTGAACCCAAAGGTCGTGGACCCCAGGGTTTCCGGTATCGAATTGTGCTTCATTCCGTCCAGCGGGGCGCCGAGAGTTCTCTCGACCTTACCGCTGACGAAGACCGGCTGGTCGTAACAGCTCGCGACGTCGATGGCGCCGGGAATGACCTTGATTTGATTATCAAGAGCGCCTGGTCACTTACCCCGGTCGGCGTTTGGATCAACAACCACCACGGTGGATTCACCAAGGCTGATGCGAGTGTCTACGCACCCTCCCTCTGGTCGGATGGCCCGTTCATCCTTTTCGCTAACGGACCGGATAGCTTTCAGGGAGCCATTCTCCTGTGGCACCAATGCTATTTTCATCCCTCGACTCAACGCTGCCCGGGCGAGCGCTGGACGCGTCAGGGCTTTGTTGAGCTGGCGGACCTCGATGTACCCTCGCGCCTGACGGGTGATCCGCAACACGCGCGCGGCCCGCCTCGCCTTCCTTTGTAAAGCATCTCTAACCTGATTCTTTGTCACCAAGTGCAGAGGTCTTTGCCCGCACCTGATTGACCTCGGCTTGCAGGCAGCGTCACAACGCGTCTTCGGATGATGGGAAAGCGTTCGAATGCCCACCGATGGGGGATTGGACTCGCATATGAAAAGCCAAGGTTTGCAAATTGGTCTTCTCCTTATATCGCTTCTAACACTGCTGACGTTCAGCGGCTGTAGCCAAGCGCATGGAGATGCGGCGGCAGAGGCCCCGCCTCCCGCGCAGGTTGTCCCCTTCGCGGATGCCAGCCTTTTTGCCGTCGATCATCCTGAGCAGTTCCCGACGGTTCCTGCCGTTGCCCGCAAAGCCACATCGGAATTGGTGGTCACCGGCGTGGTGAATCCTGACATCGCGCGCAACGTGCCGGTCATCTCGCTGGCTTCCGGCCGCGTGGTGGGGATTTACGCGCGCCTCGGGGATACCGTGCAAAAGGGGCAGTTGTTGCTTCGTGTGCGCAGCGATGACGTTTCGGGAGGTTTTGATGCCTATCGCAAGGCCGTCTCTGACGAGCTTCTGGCGCGAAAGCAGTTAATGCGAGCTAAGGATCTGTACGAACACGGGGCCATGGCGCAGCAAGACCTCGAGGTCGCGCAAGACGCCGAAGATGACGCCCAAGTTACCCTCGACACCGCGACCGAGCATCTTCGTTTGCTCGGGAACGACCCCCATCACATCAACACCACGGTGGACATCAATGCGCCGGTATCGGGGGTGATTACGGACCAGGAAGTTACGAATGCCGCGGGGGTGCAGGCGCTGGGCACAAATCCCTTCACCATTTCCGACCTGTCTTACGTCTGGGTGGTCTGCGACGTGTACGAAAACGATTTGGCAACCGTCCGCCTGGGCGACTCGGCGGATATCCACATGAACGCCTACCCGGATCTGAAGTTGAAAGGCACGGTCAGTAATATCGGCGCAATTCTCGATCCCAACATTCGCACCGCCAAGGTTCGCTTGGAAGTTCGCAATCCCGGGATGATGCGGGTCGGCATGTTCGCCACCGCCACGTTCTACGGTCAGACCACGGAAATGCACACCATTGTGCCGGCCTCCGCCATCCTGCACATGCACGATCGGGATTTTGTTTACGTTCCCGCGCCCGGCAACAAGTTTCGCCGCTTGGAAGTGGTGAGCGGGGATGTTTTGCCCAACGACACGAGTTTGCAGGAGATCAAGTCAGGGGTCCAGCCGGGGCAACAAGTGGTCACAAATTCTCTGGTCTTGGACCATGTGCTAGCACAGTAGGTTAAGAATTGTCCTTAGTCCTTTGTCCCTTGTCCTTAGTTCGTTGCATGTCGTGAGTGGATACTGCTTCGCAGCTTCGAGCATCCCAAAACGACCAGCGCGACTAGATGTTCTCACATCGAGAGAACGGACGGACCAGGAACCAGTGACAAAGGACAAGGGACAAAGGACAAGATTATGATTCGTGCTCTCGTCGACTTTGCACTGAACAACAAGTTTGTAGTGTTGGCCGTGGGCGCCTTGTTGGTCGGCTGGGGGGCCATTTCATTTCACAACTTGCCGGTGGAGGCGTATCCGGACATCGCCGACAACTACGTGACGGTCATTACCCAGTGGCCGGGGCGTTCCGCGGAGGAGGTGGAACAGCAGGTTACGATTCCCATCGAAATACAAATGGCCGGAATGCCCCACATGACCTTTCTGCGTTCCGAGTCCATTTTCGGCTTGTCTTTCGTCATCATGATTTTTGACGACAGCTCTGTGAATGACTGGAACCGCCAGAAGGTTCTGGAGCGGCTCACTCAGGTCAATCTCCCCCCTGGACAAAACCTTTCGCCCCAAATCGGCACGGACTGGAGCACCACCGGTCAGATCTATTGGTACACCATCAGAAGCACCAACCCCCGCTATGACCTGATGGAACTCCGGTCCATCGAAGACTGGGTTCTGCTCAAACAATTCAAATCGGTTCCGAATGTCGTGGATGTTTCCGACTTCGGGGGCACGGTGCGCGAGTATCAGGTACGCGTCGATCCGAACAAACTCGTTTCCTACGGGCTGAGCATTGGCCAGGTGGAACAGCAACTCGCCAACAACAACATCAACGCCGGCGGCAGCTTTGTGGAAGAGGGGATGCAGCAGATGAACGTCCGCGCCCTCGGCCTCTTCAGCAATGTGCATGATATCGAACAAACCGTCTTGAAGACGCAAACCGGAACCGCCCTGCGGGTGAAGGACATCGCGATCGTCACCCAGGGGCCTAAAATCCGGTTAGGCCACATGGCGCGCGCCAACCACATGGGGGATGGGCACATCATTGACGAGCCCGACGTCATTCAGGGTGGGGTGCTGTTGCGCAAGGGCGCGGAAGAGGAACCCACTCTCGAGGCCATTCACAAGAAAGTGGACGAGCTCAACAACGGCCTCCTGCCCCCCGGTGTGAAGGTGGTTCCCATGCTGGATCGGAGCGACCTGCTGCATTTTACCTTGCACACGGTCATGCACAACCTTACCGAAGGCATGATCCTGGTAACCGTCGTCCTTTTCCTGTTTCTCCTCAATGCGCGCGCCGCTCTTATTGTAGCGCTGACGATTCCGTTCTCTCTGCTTTTTGCCTCCATCTTCCTGGACTTGAGCCACATTCCCGCCAACCTACTTTCCCTGGGGGCACTGGATTTTGGGATGGTGGTGGATGGCGCGGTGGTGATGATGGAAAACATTATGCGGCATCTGAGCCAGGGCCGGCGCAAGACCTTGGCCGGAGCCCCCAAGACCACAGAGGAAATGATCCGGGAGGCTGCGCACGAAGTTCAACGCCCGGTGTTCTACGCCATCGCCATCATCATCACGGCCTATTTGCCGATTTTCACGTTGCAGCGCGTGGAGGGCAGACTCTTCCGGCCCATGGCTTGGACAGTGGCCTTCGCTCTTCTGGGCGCCATGACGTTTTCTATTTTGATTGTTCCCGTCCTGGCGAGCATATCCTTTCGCAAGGGAGTCGTTGAACGGCGCAACCGGGTGATGGAGTATCTGACGGAGCGCTACCGTCAGCGGCTGCGCTGGGCCATCGGGCATCGTTGGGTTGTGCTTGGTGTGGCCCTGGCCGCCCTGGGGGGGACGATATATTTGGGTTTTGGCGGCGTCATTGGAGCGGAGTTCCTGCCGCACCTGGATGAAGGCGCCATCTGGGCGCGGGGCACCCTGGCGAATAGCACGAGCCTCTCGGAAGGCGAAAAATTCACCATCAACTGCCGCTATGTTTTCGCCTCGTTCCCGGAAGTGACTAAAGTGGTCTCGCAGGTCGGACGGCCTGACGATGGCACGGATACCGGCGGATTTGGCAACACCGAATACTTTGTTGACTTGAAACCGCACGATCAATGGCGCCCGGTATTTCATAAGAACAAGGATGAGCTGATTGCCGCCATGAACCGCGCGCTGGAAAAATATCCGGGGGCCATTTGGAACTTCTCACAACCCATCGAGGACAACGTGGGAGAGACGATGACCGGCACCAAGGGTTCGCTGGCGCTCAAGATTTTCGGGGATGACCTGAAGGTGCTGGAGGAGAAGGGCGAAGAGGTCACGACGGTCATGTCCGCCATCCCGGGCATGCATGACGTGAAACTCCTGCGCGATTTCGGCCAACCGAATCTCGATTTGACGATTGACCGGCGCATGGCGGCGCGCTTTGGCATTAACGTGGCTGATATACAAGATGCCGTCCAAACGGCCATAGGCGGCAATGCGGTGAGCCAGGTTCTCCAGGGTGAGGCGCGATACGACGTGGTGGTGCGGTACCAGGAGCCCTATCGTAATACCCAGCAGGCTATCCAGAATATTCGCCTGCTCTCCCCTAGCGGAGAGCGGGTTTCTTTGGCGCAATTAACCAAGGTGGAGGTCAAGGACGGCGCGTACGACATCTACCGCGAAGGCAACACCCGCTATGTGGCGGTAACCTTCAACGTGCGCGACCGGGACTTGGGGACGACGGTGGAAGACGCGATCAAACAGATCGGTCAAAAGGTGAAGCTGCCACCGGGCTATAGCATCGGTTGGTCGGGCGAGTATGAGAGCGAAAAGCGGGCGGAAAAACGCTTGGCGGTCATCGTCCCACTGACGATTCTCGTCATCTTCATTATTCTCTATACCATGTTTCGTTCCTACAAATGGGCCCTGCTGATTCTGCTCAACGTCGGCTTGGCGCGCGTCGGAGGCTTCCTGGCGCTTCTGGTTACTGGGACCTACCTCAGCGTGTCGTCGGGGGTCGGCATGTTGGCGCTCTTTGGCGTATCGGTGCAAACGGGCGTTATTATGCTCGAATACATCAACCAACTCCGGGCTCGCGGCTATACTATCGTGGAGTCCGCGGTTGAGGGAGCCGTGCTCAGACTCCGCCCCATTATGATGACCATGCTGGTGGCAACTCTCGGGTTGCTGCCGGCCGCGCTGTCGCACGACATTGGATCTGACTCGCAGCGCCCCTTTGCGATCGTTATTGTAGGTGGCCTGATTGCGGACCTCGCCTTGAGCATCGTAATCTTACCGACGTTCTATGTTTGGGTTGCAAAAGACACGGATAAGCTCCCTGAGCCGGAGGAATCGATTGTTAAATAAACTCTTGAGTTCCCGTGGAGGAAAGGCATGGAGCAGGGCGCTGGGCGGCGTGGCATTCGCGCTGCTAGCCGGCGCGGCATTCGCCCAAGGCCCTGTAAAGATTTCGCTGGAGGATGCCATTCGCTTGGCGCTCCAGCACAACCATAATCTTCTGGCGGCCCGCACCGCCATTGAGCAGAGCAAGGACCAAGAAATTACCGCCAATTTGCGCCCCAACCCGGCCCTTTTCGGCGATTGGGAATACCTCCCGTTTTTTTCGCCGAGCAACTTTACCGGGCAATACCTTCACGACTCGACGGAGGGCGACCTGGGACTTAGCTACCTGATCGAGCGCGGCAAGAAGCGCCAGCACCGTCTTCAGGCCGCCAAGGACCAGACGGCACAGACCATCTCGCTGGTGGGCGACAACGAACGCACACTGACCTTCGGGGTTGCCACCTTGTTCGTCAACGTGCAGCTTGCCGAGTCGACGCTGGAACTGGCCCGAAAGGATTTGGATAGCTATCAAAAGACGGTGGAACTCAATGAACTTCGTTACCAAAAAGGTGCGATCAGCGAAGATGACAATTTGAAGATTGAATTACAGCTCCTCCAGTTCCAAAATGATGTGGCGCAGGCGGAACTCGCCAAGGTGCAGGGGCTTTCGGACCTGCGGAATCAACTGGGTTATGAATCCGTGCCGCCGGAGTACGACGTCGCGGGGACATTTGAATACCACAAGGTGCAAGGCAACCTCGAGGATCTTCAATTGCAGGCGCTCCAACAGCGGCCAGACCTGAAGGCGGCGACGCAGGGGGTGACGGCGGCCACCAGTCAGTGGCAACTGGCTAAAGCGGATGGCAAGCAGGATGTCACGGTGCAGGGCAATTACTCGCACGTCAATGCCATCAACGCTGCGTCGTTCTACGCGAGCATTCCGCTCCCCATCTTTAACCGCAATCAAGGCGAAATTGCCCGGACAAAGTCTGTGATCACGCAAACCCAGGAGCAGGAAAAGGCCACGAACAACCAGGTCATGACCGACGTGCGCGATGCTTACGAAAACCTCCAGACCAACGACCTGATTGTGCATCTTTACCTTTCCGGGTACCTCGATCGGGCGCAGAAGGATCGCGACATCAGCGAATACGCCTATCAGCGCGGGGCCGTCAGCTTGCTGGATTTTCTGGACGCCGAGCGCAGCTATCGCGCTATCCAACTTGCCTATCGACAGGCGCTCGCTTCCTGGCTCATGGCGGTGGAGCAGTTGCGGGAGGCCGTGGGGACGCGAGTCCTGCCGTAGGAGGGAAGAAGCGGGAAGCGGGATCCGAGTTAGGCAACTTGACGGCCAATTGAGCGGAAATAATTGCAGGGGCTGGAGAATCATCCACGAGGCTCGATGAGCGACATTTTATCCCCTACGCTGGATCACACTGAACCCCGAAGCATGACGATCCCACTCTGGTTTTCCAGATTGCCGGAATGCGGAAAACCTGATTTGGAAAGGGCCTGGCAAGTGATCTCGGCGATGAAGGCAGAAAGGCGCGCGCCAAAGGAGATGACCCAGTGAAGAAATTCGAGGTGCGGGGCTGGTTTGAGGAAACGGGCATTATCGCTGCGGTTCGCGTCAACTCGCAGGAGTCCGCCCTGTTTGCCGCTGAGGCAGCCGCGGCTGGAGGCGTTGTCGTCATTGAAATTCCGCTGACCGTACCCCATGCCGTCAAAGTCATCACCCAGTTGGCCAAAAGCATTCCCGGTATCGTTGTGGGGGCGGGCGGAGTGACGAATGTGGCAATCGCCCAGTTGTGCCTCGATGCCGGTGCGGTGTTTCTAACGAGCGATGGTTTAGAACCTGCCGTAATCGAGTTCGCCTCCAAACAGGATGTGGTGGTGATCCCCGGCGCACTGACCCCGACGGAAGTTATCACCGCCTGGGAAGCGAGTTCTGATTTCGTCAAGGTGGTGCCCTGCGCACACATTGGGGGTGCAGCCTATATTGCCTCCCTCCATCAAATGTATCCGCAGATTCCGTTGGTGGCCTCCGGGGGCGTGAATCAACAGAATGCGTCAAATTTTATCATTGCGGGGGCAATAGCGCTGGGCGTTGGCCGGGAACTGATCCCTCCGGAGGCGATCATCCGTCGCCAGCAGGACCGGATTGGCGAACTGGCCCGCCGCTTTCTGGGTTTTGTGCAGGCCGGCCGGGACCACTTGGCCGCGCGCGGGCGACGGTCTGCCGGTCCCGACCAATAGCCTGCCGGGGTTTTTGGCGGGCAAAGCCGATCAACCCTCATGGGTCGACGGCAAGAATCGATAAGATGCGGTTCCAGCGCAGAAAATTGGTTCATCTTCTCACCAAACACTGTCGATAACCGATGCGGGGAGTGGGCGGGCCGGTTGATCGTGAGCATACAGGGCTGCCACCTTTCCGCACTCCGATTTTGCCTTTTTCTCGTCACTCGACACTCGTCACTCAGCACTGCTATGGGAAGTATGTCACGCGGCGGTTTGGTGGTAAGTGTGCCGCCATCCACGCCCTCGTCGAAGGAGCCTCGGGTCCCGCGTGCCGCCCGCTGTGGCGCGTCTTGGCGGTCCGCGCCAGGGAGGGGGCAACCGCCGACCAGGCTTATCTTATGGTTCGGCAACCGGCGGCTGACCTGCTGCTTCGCCGCTTGCGGAAAAGCTCTGCCTTTCCTTCGAGTTTCTAGGAGGCGCGGAGTTCGTTCCCCAGCGCTCGAAGAGCGACAAAAAGCCTGGCGGTTTCAGCAAAATGCGCGTGCTTTCGTGTGAAATGTCATTCCATTGTGTAGAAATGTCGCCTTTTTCGTCGGGCAAACTGTCATCTTTTTGTTTGTTTTCATATACATTCCGGCTTCGTACGTCATTTATTAACATCTTTTTTTCAGGCCTCGCCTCCCCCGACGATACCTTTCCCTCTCCGCCGCGATGAATAGAACTTCCCCGCCGCCGGATGATTTGTCCCGCGTTTTTCCGCGTCGGTCTGGGCATTCATCCCTTCCTCCGGGCGACCCGCTAGGGGTGCTGTGTTCCGCACCCGTCCCTCCCCTCCCAGCCTAATCCAGAGCCCAGGTATCTTGTCAAGAGAATTCTGAGGTGTTTTCCTACCGGTAGGAAAAAATTTTACAAATGGACTGCACTTTTTCCTACCGGTAGGAAACCCTGAGTGGCGCGTTGCCGATATTCAACTCTCTTAGCGCCCTCTCACCCGGGCCGGCGCCGCGTGAAAAATGTAGAAATTCCAGGCGGCGGTCGGAGTTTATCCCGCAGAGGCGGGGACCGCCGAATCGTCGATGGGAGATCGCCGTTACAGATCGGCGGCCGGAGACCGCCGCTACAACCTAACCCCGCCGGCAAGCCGCTGCGGTGCGAGGCAGGAAGGGAAGACCTGGCCCCCATCAGTTGCAACGGCACTAGTACAGCTCCGCACTGGCTAGGGGGTTGCTGTTCACGTCGATGCCGCCCACAACCAGCACCATGCCATTGTTCAGCAGTGTCGCCGTGTCAAAGTAGCGCGCGGCGTTCAGGTTTAGGCTGCTATTGGTGGTGAACAGCCCGCTGTTGGGATCGTACACCTCCGCACTACCTACCACAGAATTGCACTCAACGCTCAGGGGAGAATTATTCGCGGCAAAACTACAGCCTGCGGCCACCAGCACCGTGCCATTGTTCAGCAGCGTCGCCGTGTGGGCGTAGCGCGGAGTGTTCAGGCCGGATGTGGGGCCGCCGGTGGTGTACGCGAAGGTCCCGGTGGCGGGATTATACAGCTCCGCAGTGTTTGTTGGTAAGACGCTGGAGTTCAGGCCCCCCGCCATCAGCACCATGCCGTTGTTCAGCAGAGTCGCCGTGTGATAGTACCGCGCGGTGTTCAGGCCGGATGTGGGGCCGCCGGTGGTGTACGCGAAGGTTCCGGTGGCGGGGTCGTACAGCTCCGCAGTTGCTAGGGAACTGCAGCCATTGTTGGAGAATACAGAACACCCTCCCGCGATCAGCACCTCGCCGTCGTTCAGGAGCGTCGCTGTGTCAGCGACGCGCGCGGTGTTCAGGCCGAGGGTGGGGCCGCCCGTGGTGTACGAGAAGGTTCCGGTGGCGGGATTGTACAGCTCCGCACTTGACAGGACAGGACCGCTCCGGCTCAGGCCGCCCGCAATCAGCACCATGCCGTTATTCAGCAGGGTCGCCGTGTGCCAGGAACGCGCAGTGTTCAGGTTGCCGGTGGGGGTAAACGTGCCGGTGGCGGGATTGTACAGCTCCGCACTAGCTAACGCCGGACCATACTGCGCGGGGGGAACGGCGGCGCCAACGCCGCCCACAATCAGCACCATGCCATTGTTCAGCAGCGTCGCCGTGTGATTCGAACGGGAGGCGTTCAGGCCGCCGACGGCGGTGAACGTCCCGGTGGCCGGATCGTACAGCTCCGCACTACTTTGGGGAGACTCGCAAAGATAGAATTGGATATAATCAGCACAACCTCCCGCTACCAGCACCATTCCGCTGTTCAGCAGCGTCGCCGTGTGCCAGTAACGCGGGGTGTGCAGGGTACTCTGCACCCCGGTGCTTAGGTCCGTGGTATTAACAAAGCCGGCGGGGCGCAGCGTGAGCGTGGCCGTGCCGCTGACGCCCCCGGCTGCGGCCGTAATGGTGACGGTTCCGGCAGCGAGGGCAAGGCCCACGCCGGGATTCGTCATATCGTTGCTGATCACGGCCAAGGTGGTGTCCGACGAACTCCAGGTCACGGCGGCAAGCTGTTCGGTGCTGCTGTCGCTGAAGGTGCCTGTGGCAATAAACTGCTGCGTGGTGTGGGGGGACAGCGTGGAGCTTGTGGGCGTGATGGTAATCGACACGAGTTCCGGCGGGGTGAGCGTGGCCGGTTCGTACAGCTCCGCACTGGCGAAGTACCCGCCGGAGCCCAGGCCGCCGGCGATCAGCACTTGTTCGCCCTCAAGGAGGGTCGCGGTGGCGGCGCCGACGGCGATGTTGAGGCTGCCAGTGTTGCTGAAGGTCTGGGCCACCGAATCGTACACCTCCGCGTTGGCTAAGTAACCGCCGGGCCGAATGCCGCCCGCCACCAGCACCTGGCCGTTGGTCAGCAGCGCCGCCGCGTGCCAGTAGCGCGCCGTATTCAGGCTGCCGGTGGTGGTAAAGTTCCCCGCGGCGGAATTGTACAGCTCCGCGCTGGCCACGGGGCCGCTGGAGCCATAGCCGCCCGCCATGAGCACCTGGCCGTTGCTGAGCAGCGTTGCCGTGTGATAGTAGCGCTCGTCGTTCAGGCTGTCGGTAGCGGTGAAGGTTTGACTGTTGGGATCAAACAGCTCGGCGCTGGCGAGGGCGCCGCTGGAGCCGTAGCCGCCGGCGATCAGCACCTGGCCGCTCGGGAGCAGCGTGGCCGTGTGCCAGTAGCGTGCGGTGTTCAGGGTGGTGGCGGTGAGCGTGAAGGTCTGGGTGGTTGGATCGTAAAGCTCCGCACTGGCCACGGGGCCGGTGGAGTTATAGCCTCCCACAATCAGGACCATGCCGTTATTGAGCATGGTTGCCGTGTGATACTCGCGTGCCATGTTCAGGCTGCCGGTGGTGGGGGTGAAGGTCGCGGTGGGGCGATCGTACAGCTCCGCACTGGGCAGATAACCGCTGGCGCCACGGCCGCCCACAATCAGCACCATCCCATTGTTCAGCAGCGTGGCCGTGTGGGCGTCGCGGGCGGTGTTGAGGGTGTTGGTAAGAGTGGTGAAGGTCCCGGCAAGGGGACTGTACAGTTCCGCACTGGCTAAGTAACCGCTGGAGCCGTAGCCTCCCGCCACGAGCACCTCGCCCCCGAATAGTGATGCGCTGTTGAGCATCGTCGCGGTGTGCAGAACGCGGGAGGTCTTCAGGCTGCCGGTCGAAACAAAGCCCGCGGCGACGACTACGGTTAAGGTGGTCGAGCCGCTAATCGTGCCTGAAGCAGCCGTAATCGTCGTGCTCCCTCCGCTCAGCCCACTCGCCAGTCCTCCTGTATTGATCGTCGCCACACCCGGAGCCGAGGATGTCCACGTCGCCGAGGAAGTCAAATCCTGGGTGGTGCCGTCGCTGTAGGTGCCGGTGGCAAGGAACTGCACCGGCGTGCCGGCCGGAACCGTTTCGCTGGCCGGCGTGACCACGATGGAGACCGGGGCCGGCGGACCTACCGTCACCGTTGTCGAGCCGCACACCGCGCCGGCGCAAGCGCACACCGTCACCGAGCCGGGCGCCGCGGCAAGGGCCGCCCCTGGATTGCTCGAATCATTGCTGATGCCGACGACCTCGGGGTTGGAAGAACTCCAGGTGACTTCGGCAAGCTGCTCCGTGTCGCCGCCGCTGAACGTGCCGGTGGCGGCGAAGCGTTGCGCGCTCCCCAGAGGAATCGTGGGATGGGCGGGAGCCAGGGAGATCGCGACGAGGTTCTGCGGCGTCAACGTAACTGGGTTATAGAGCTCGGTGCTGGTGGTGACGTCATCCGCGGCGTCATATGCGCCTCCCGCCAAGAGCACTTGGCCATTGTTCAGCAGCGTGGCGGTGTGAAATGCCCGCGGCACGTTCAGGTAGCTGGTAAGGGCGAAGGTCCCGCTGGCGGGGTCATACAGATCGGCAGTATACAAGGGGCGGTTCTCGCAATTATACGTGCCCTCCTCTTCGGCGCAGCCGCCCGCCAACAGCACCAAGCCGTTGTTCAGCAGCGTCGCCGTGTGATAGAACCGCGGGGCGTCCAGGCTGCCGGCGGTGTAAGTGAAGGCTTGGGTGAGGGGATTGTAGAGCTCCGCCGTGGCGGTCTCGTAAGGGGTGGCGGAGAGCTCGCCGCCCGCCAGCAACACCTGGCCGTTGTTCAGCAACGTCGCGGTGTGCAAGAAGCGCCCCAACTGGAGGGTTTGGCCAAGTTCGGTGAAGGTTCCGGCGGCGGGGTTGTAGACCTCGGCGCTGTTTAACGCCTCTTCGCCATCAAATCCTCCCACGATCAGCACGGTGCCGTCGTTGAGCAGCGTCGCGGTGTGATTTTCGCGCGCCACTTGCAGGCTGCCGGTCAAAGTAAAGGTCCCGGTGGTGGGATTATAGAGCTCGGCGGAACCATCGTCGAGATAACCGCCCGCGATCAGCACCTGACCGTCCGCCAGCAAGGTCGCGGTGTGCCCCACGCGCGCGTATTTCATATTGCCCGTGGGGGTAAAGGTTCCGTTGGCGGGATTGTAGAGTTCTGCGCTCTTCGTTGTACCTTCTGCGGCAATGCCGCCGGTGATCAGCACCAAGCCGTTCGCGAGCAAGGTGGCGGTGTGCGCATAGCGGCCCGTCTGCAATTGGCCGGTGGCCGTGAAGGCGCCGGTGGTGGGGTCGTAAAGTTCAGCATAAGGTAAGCAGTCGAAGTCCGCGTCAGCGCCCCCGGCCATCAGCACCTGGCCGTTGGGGAGTAGGGTGGCGGTGTGGTACTGGCGCTGATTAAGCATGTTGCCAGCCGCGCCAAAGCTCCCGGAGCCGGTGAGGGAGTTGGGCCCGGCCGGGCCGACCGTGGCGGTGGTGGAGCCGCACACTTCGCCCGCGCAAGCCGTGATGGTGGCGGAGCCGGTGGTGGCGGCCCAGGCCGCCCCCGCGTTGCTGCTATCATCGCCGAGGCTGATGACCCCGGGGTTGGAGGAACTCCAGGTAACTTCGGCAAGCTGTTGGGAACTGCCGCCGCTGAACGTGCCGGTGGCGGTGAAGCGCGTAGCCGTCCCTAGAGGAATCGTGGGGTCGGCGGGAGCGAGCGAAATTGAAACCAAGCCGGAGGGCGTCAGCGTGGCCGGGCTGTAGAGCTCCGCGGTGTCGTAAATAGTGTCCAGGCCGTAATCATTGGCGCCTCCGGCGAACAGCACCGAGCCGTTGTTGAGCAGCGTCGCCGTGTCCCACTCGCGCGGCGTGGTCAGGCTGCCGGTGTTGGAGAAGGTCTGGGTGTCAGGATTGTAAAGCTCCGCGCTGGGGATCGCTTGGTTACCATCCATGTTGGCTTGATCGCCGCCGGCAATCAGCACCAAGCCATTGTTCAGCAGGGTGGCCGTGTGCAGCTCGCGCGCGTTATTCAGGCTGCCGAGGGTGTAGGTGGTCTCCCCGTTTTCAGGCGAGAAGGCGGGATCGTACAGCTCGGCGGTGGCGGTCACGCCGCTGGCTGAATACTCGGAGTAGGTGTGCCCGCCTGCAATCAGCACCCGGCCATTGTTCAGCAGGGTCGCCGTGTGATTCCAACGCGGGGTTAGCAGCTTTGCGGCAAAGGTAAAGGCGCCCGTGGCGGGATTATACAGCTCCGTGGAGTCTGCTGCGTCCTCGGAGTCGCCTCCCGCCATCAGCACCTGGCCGTTCGGCAGCAGGGTGGCGGTGTGCAACACGCGCGGCGTCTTCATGCTGCCGGTGAGCGTAAAGGTTCCGCTGACGGGATCGTACAGCTCGGCGGTGCCCGTAACGCCCGGGCTGCCGCTGACGTAGCCTCCGGCAATCAGCACCTGGCCGTTGGGGAGCAGGGTGGCGGTGTGTTGGGCGCGCGGGACATTCAGAATGCCGGAGGGGGTGAAGACGCCGGTGGCGGGGTTGTACAGCTCCGCCGTCCCCGCATATTCAGCGTGGCAGTCGCAGTAGCCTCCCACAATCAGCACCTGGCCGTTGTTCAGCAGGGTGGCGGTGGCCACGTAACGCGCGTAGTTGAGAAAGCCGGTGGGGGTGAACGTCCCGGCCGCGGGATCGTACACTTCGGCCGAGTATCCGTAATAGTCCTCGTCGCCTCCGGCGAGCAGCACTTGGCCGCTAGGGAGCAGGGTGGCCGTCTGTCCGGAGCGGTAATCGAACAGGGTGTTGGCGACCTGGGCAAAGCTGGCGGTGCCGGTGAGGGAGTTAGGGCCTGCCGGGCCCACCTTCGCCGTCGCCATGCCGCACACTACGCCCGCGCAAGCGCTGATGGTCGCGGAGCCCGCCGCTGCCGCCCAGGCCGACCCCGCATCGCTGGCGTCATCGCTCACACTGATGACGCCGGGATCGGAGGAAGTCCAGGTGGCCTCGGCAAGCTGTTCCGTATTGCCGCCGCTAAACGTCCCGGTAGCAATAAAGCGCTGCGCCGTGCCCAGAGCAATCGTGGGGTTGGCGGGAGCGAGGGAGATGGACAGAAGATTAGGAGGCGTGAGCGTGGCCGGAGCGTAGAGCTCCGCACTGGTAGTCACGTCGCCGTTGCTGTCGTAGATGCCCCCCGTGAACAGCACGGTGCCGTTGGTGAGGAGCGTCGCCGTGTCCCACTCGCGCGGCGTGCTCAGACTGCCGCTGGGGGAGAAACTCTGGCTGGCGGGATCGTAAAGCTCCGAGCCGGCTACGTAGTTGACGACGTCCGCAGCGGAGCCAGCGTCGCCGCCCGCGATGAGCACCCGGCCGTTGGTCAGCAGGGTGGCGGTGTGCAGCTCGCGCGCGTAGTTCAGGCCGCCGGGGGTGTTGGAGAAGCTCTGGGTGGCGGGATTGTACAATTCGGCGCTGCCCAATACAGAGGGGGTGCAATCCGCACCGGTGCAGCCATAACCCCCCGCGAGCAGCACCAGGCCATTGTCGAGCAGCGTGGCGGTATGCTCCTGGCGCAGGTAGTTCATGTTGCTGGCGGTGTACGTAAAGAGCTGACTGGCCGGATTGTACAGCTCCGCCGAATTCAGGCTGCCGCCATCGTAATTCCCCCCCGCGATCAGGACCATGCCGTTCGGGAGCAGGGTGGCGGTGTGCAGGTAACGCGCGGTGTTCAGGCCGCCGTAGTATTCATAGTAGTCATCGTAGCCACCCGCGGTGTAAGTGAAGGCGCCGGTGGCGGGATTGTAGAGCTCCGCACTTTTCAAAAAGCCGGAGTTGCCCTGCCCGCCCACGATGAGCACCTGGCCGTCCTGGAGGAACGTCGCCGTGTGCAGCAGGCGCGCGTCGTTCAGGCTGCCGGTGGGGGTAAAGGTGCCGTTGGCGGGGTTGTAGAGCTCGGCGTTGGGCAAGTAAGTGTCGTTATTGCCGCCATAGCCGCCGGCGATCAGCACCATGCCGTTATTCAGCAGGGTCGCGGTGTGTAAATAGCGCGCGGTAGTTAGACTGCCCGTGGGGGTAAACGTCCCGGCCGTAGGATCGAAAAGTTCAGCCGTGTTGGTGGCGTCGCCGGAGTTGTCATCTTGGCCTCCCGCAATCAGCACCAAGCCGTTGGGGAGTAGAGTGGCGGTGTGATAGGCGCGCCCGACGTTCAGAACGCTAGTGGAGGAAAAGCTGGCGGAGCCGGTAATGGAATTGGGTCCCACCGGGCCGACCGTGGCCGTGGTGGAGCCGCACATTACGCCGGCGCAGGCGCTGATCGTCGCAGAGCCGGCCGCCGCAGCCCAAGCTGACCCCGCGTCGCTCACGTCATCGCTGACATTGATGACCCCGGGGTCAGAGGAACTCCACGTGACCTCGGCAAGCTGCTCGGTGTCGCCGCCGCTGAACGTGCCGGTGGCGGTGAAGCGCAGCGCGGTGCCCAAGGAAATCGTGGGGCTGGCGGGAGCGATGGAGATGGACAGAAGATTGGGAGGCGTGAGCGTGGCGGGTTCGTACAGCTCGGCGCTGGATAAGCAACCGTAAGCGGTGCTGCTGACGAGTCCGAGGCCGCCCGCCATCATCACCATGCCGTTGTTCAGCAGCGTCGCCGAGTGCAGGTCTCGCCCGATGTTCAGGCTGCCGGTGAGTGTGAAGGTCTGGGCCACCGGATCGTACAGCTCGGCACTGGCTAAGAACCCGTTGAAGATGTAATAGCCTCCCGCCAGCAGCACCATGCCGTTGTTCAGCAGCGTCGCCGTGTGGTTGTACCGCGGGGTGTTAAGGGCGCTCTGTATCCCGGTGCTCGGGTTGGTGGTGTACGTGAAGGTCCCGGTGGCGGGGTTGTACAGCTCCGCACTGCCCACGGTGCCGCCGTCGTTGTAGCCACCCGCGATCAGCACCAGGCCGTTGTTCAGCAACGTAGCCGTGTGCAGTTCCCGCGGGGTCTTCAGGCCGGAGGTAATGGGGGTGAAGGTTCCGGTGGCGGGATTGTACAGCTCCGCACTGGCCAAGAGGTTCGTGTTTATATCAAGGCCCCCCGCTATCAGTACCAGGCCGTTGTTCAGCAGCGTCGCCGTGTGATTGTAGCGCGCGGTGTTCAGGCGGGCGGTAGGAGAGAAGGTCCCCGTGGCGGGATTGTATAGCTCGGCGCTGGACGTGGCATAGCCGGAGGAGTCATATCCTCCCGCTATCAGCACCAGGCCGTTGTTCAGCAGCGTTGCCGTGTGCGAGCGGCGTGCGGTGTTCAGGCTGGCGGCGGGAGAGAAGGTCCCGGTGGCGGGATTGTACAACTCCGCACTGGCTGTTACGTAGGGGCTGGTAGAGATCAGGCCGCCCGCGATCAGCACCAAGCCGTTGTTGAGCAGCGTCGCCGTGTGATTGTAGCGCGCGGTGTTCAGGCTGGCGGTAGGAGTGAAGGTCCCGGCGGCGGGATTATACAGCTCCGCACTGTTTAAGGGCTGGTCGTTAAGGGTTCCGCCTCCCGCGATCAACACCATGCCGTTGTTCAGCAGCGTCGCCGTGTGAAGAGCGCGTGCCGTGTTCAGGGTGCCGGTCAAGACAAAGCCCGCGGTGACGGTCAAGGTCGTCGAGCCGTTAATCGCACCCGAGCCCGCCGCAATCGTCGTTTGACCTGGCACGAGGGCGCTCGCCAGCCCCGCCGTGTTGATCGTCGCCACACCCGGAGCCGATGAAGTCCAGGTTGCCGTGCTCGTCAGATTCTGCGTGCTGCCGTTGCTGTACGTCCCTGTGGCCGTGAACTGCTGCGTGCTCCCTGCGGCAACCGAAGGATTCGCCGGGGTCACCGCCATCGACACTAGCACCGGCGCCGTCACCGTAAGCGTGGTCGAGCCAGTAATGCTGCTATTGCTGATCGAAATCGGCAGGCTGACGACTATCGGGGCGCTCGGTTTCACTCCCGTCGCCGGACTTGAGGAGTTGGACGTCCCGTAAGCGGCAGTGATCGTCGTGCTGCCCGCCGTGAGGGTGGTCGCGAGGCCGGCCGCGTTGATGGTGGCCACACTCGGGTTCGATGAACTCCACGTGACCGAGGCGGTCAGATTTTGGGTGATGCCATCGCTGAAAAGACCCGTGGCGATAAATTGCTGCGTTTGGCCTGCGGCGATCGAAGGATTTGCCGGGGTCACGGTAAGGGAAATGAGTCCGTCGGCGCTGCCGCCGCCGCTCAGGGCGATGACGCTGGGGCTGCCCGCGGCGCTGTAAGGAAGCGTGAGGGTGCCCGTTCGGCGTCCCATCACCATCGGTCTAAACGTTACTCCAACGGTGCAACTCCCTCCTGGGGCCACACTGGAGCCACAGGTGTTGCTGGCCACCGCGAAATCTCCCGTGGCCACCGCCGCCGAGACGGTCAGAGAGGTATTCTGACGATTCGTCAGCGTTACCATCTGGGCGCCGCTCGTCGTGCCCACCGCGCCGCTGGCGAACGTCAGGCTCGCGGGGGAAACCGTGACGGGCAAAGTGCCGGTGCCGGGCATGGGAACGCTGATGGGCGAAGGGACGGTTCCCACGGGGCTGACGACCGGGAGGCCGGCATTACCGCCGGGATTCAGCGGCCGGCCATGGGCGAGGTTTTTCTGGTCAATGAGCGCGACCGGCGGCGTCGCGCCGGGGTTCTCGACGGCCTTGGCACTGAGACTTAATGTGCTGAGAGAGAGGCCAACCGGCGCCACACCCATCCCCGACAAGGGAACGGTCAGCGGGCTGGTGCCCGCGTCGTCCGTAACCGTGAGCGTGGCCGTTCGCATCCCCAGCGCCGACGGGGTAAACGTCACGGTAATGTTGCAATGCTCTCCCGGGCTGAGCGTGCTCGGATTAAGAGGACAGTTCCCGCCCGCAACGAAATCGGCCGGAGCGGTGCCGCCGCTGATGGCGATGCTGCTAATGGTCAGAGGGGCGGCCTGGGGATTCTTGAGGGTTGCGCTCATGGCCACGCTCGACTGGTTTACGCCTTGATCGCCGAAGGATAACGTCGAAGGAGTCAGCCTGACTTGAGCAAACGCCGGCGAGGAGAGGACGAGAAAAGAGAGGAAGAGGGCAGTTCCGCCCGAGACCCGCATGGTTCCAGGCTTCATGGGCCTTGAACTGGACCGATGGAAATGACTGGAACGTAGAGAAAAGTCAGGGGTGTTCATCTGGGCAATCTCCTCTTGAGTCGTCTCCGCTGAGCGCTTTTCGTCCGATGGCCCGCCGTATTTAATTCCGCGGCTTTGGCTGCTATTCACGGTTCGAATTCTGAGCCCTTCTGGAAGGAATACGTGGAGGGAAGGAAAACGGAAGAAAATGTTTTCCCGCAAAATTTACGGTTCGCCCTGGAGAACGAAGCCCGCCCAAAAAACCGGGTCCTCGGGCAAGGTGACAGGACCAAGCGGGGTATCGACGTGGACGCGGCCCGCACGGAGGGCGCGCAATAGCCGCAACTGCGCCGTCTGGAGGGCCCGGCTCTTGTCGGGGTCTTTCTGAAGAGAGGAATAGAAACTGGAGATCAACTGGGAAGTGGGTTCGTCGGCGACGTCCCACAAAGTGGCCATCACGGAGGGAGCTCCGGCATAGAAGAAGGCGCGAGTCAATCCCGCCATGCCATCTCCGGAAAGCTTGCCGAGTGCGGTTCGGCACGCGCTCAGGACCACGAGGTCGGTCTCGAGATCCATTCCGTAAATTTCCTGGACGGTCAGGCGGCCGGATTTTGGGGGTGATTGATCGCCGGCGCTGAGGACTAAGAAAGAGTCCATGGGCTGGTCGTCCCGCACGATGGCGTGCGTAGCTAAATGCAGGACCGTCTTCCCCCCTACCTGCTGGCGAACAGCCAGTTTGCTTGCGTCTCCTCCCATAAGGAGCGTGGTCTCACCGGGGGGCAGGAGGCGAACCAGATTCCGCGCCTCCTCGCGTGCGCCAGGCAAAGGAGGCAGTCCCATACCTTTAGACAGGTCGAGAGCCATCTGCGGGTCAGCAACCACCAGGTAATGCGGCGCGCGTTGGCCAAGCCGCTGCTTGCGCTCTCCAGTAAACCTCAATACACCGAGCGAAGGTGCGTAGTTCAAAGCGTAATTCTCAACGAGGTAGTGGCCCTGCGCGTCCTGAAGCGCCGCGAAGGACAAGCGGAAAAGTGGCCCTTGCGGCACAATGGTCAAATGACCTCCCCGCGGAGGCAAGCAGTCTTGCACAGGGAGGATAAGAAGCTTATAGAGTTCGCGCCAGTATTGCTCTCGACTGCCCGCCAACACTAATTCCCCGCCACCGCGCAAACGCAGCGTCTGAGGACCACGTGGGGCAGACGGCGCGGCCCCTTCGGTTTGTGTCTTTCCCTTCGCTCCCGATGTTGCCGGCCTCGCGCCCGGCTCTTCCTCACCGTAGGAAGCCGCGCGAATCAGTCCTGCCAACTTTTCCGAGGTGACGGCAACGCGTTCGCTACGCACTTCCCCATCAGGCCCAAGCGCCCAAACCAAAGTGGCATCCGGCAACACCCAATAGCTGAGGAGCGTGGAGTCCAGACGTTTCGCTGTGGAAACAAATTCCTCGAAGGTGGGCGGCGAAGCGGAAACGGAACTCGGAAGCGCGGCGGCGCTACTCGGAGCCCTGACGAGCAAGGGAGCCGAGCCGCGGGTGGCGAGTCCAATGCCCCCCGCCTCGAAAGTCGCTGGAGTGGCCTTGCCTTGCGGAGACAAATCGGCGGGCGCATGGATCGAAGCCGCAGAAGCCGAACCTTGCGCATTGCTTTGTTCCACGCTGCGCGTCGCCAACAGATCCAGGAAAGCACGGGCGCGTGCTTCCTCCGCCGTTATCATGGCTTCTGGGTGTTGCCCCAGCCGTTCGTGAAGCTGGATGGCAGACGCAAACAAATCTTGCGTACGCCTGGCGTACCCCTGCTTGAGGTAGTCCGCAGGCACAAGTTTGCTGCGCACCTGCTCGACGGCGTGAATGGCGTCCTCGGTGTCCGTCAAGGCCTCGGGATAGCGTTTCAGATCCGCATAGACGTCGGCGCGTTCCTGCAAGGCCACATACAATAACTCGGGGGAGTCGGCTTTGCGCAGCAGGTTGACTGACTTATTGGCGCATTCGAGGGCCCGGTCGTCCTGCTGCGCGCCTCGGTAGGCCCTGCTGAGTTGCTTGTATCGGAGTGCCAAATAACTCGACGAAGGGTCCAGGCGGAGGCATTCTTCGAGCAGCTCAATGGCGCGCTGGTAATTTCCGTTCTCTGCGGCGGTGGCACCCACATTCCCGGTCATGAACGCGATGACCCGGGGAGAACCTGTTTCCCTGGCCAGTGCCAGCGCCCGTTCGTAATGCTCCTTAGATTCCCGGGCGTCTCCCGCTTCGCCGTATGCAACGGCCATGGCATTTAAAGATTGGATGACGCCCAGCTTGTCGCCGAGTTCCTGCTGAATGCTCAATCCCTTCTGGTAATATGGAATCGCTTCAGGGTAAGAGCCCTGGGCGCGCTGCAACCGGCCCAGACTCGTCCAAACGGTGGCCAGCTCAGCGCGGTCACCCGCTTCCTCCAGGGAGGCCGCAGCTTCGTTCAGTTTTTCGATCGCCCCGGCGTAGTCGCCTGCCATGAAGAGAACGTCTCCCATGTCATGAAGGAACGTACCGGCCAGCGATTTGTTTCCAAGTTCCCTGGCCAGGTTCAGCCCGCGCTCCATGTATGCGCGTTTCTGGTCAGTCGGCAGGGTGTCGACCATGACCAAGTTTTGCAAAACCATGGCTTGACTCGTTAAGTCATGAAGCTCCTCGTACTCGGAGAGCGATTGGCGATACAATTCGATCGCTTCGGATCGCTTCCCCAGGTAATTTGCCACGACACCCAGGTGCATGCGCACGAGAGCAATCTTCGGCGATGAAGGCACTGACTTGAAGAGCGCCAGCGCTTGGCCGAGTTCTGCTTGGGACTCGGGATACTTTGCCTCGCGGGAAGCGATCAGTCCAAGAATCCGGTGCGCCTCGCCCTCGCCCCAGGCGTTCCGTTCTTCGCGCGCCAGCGTTACCGCGCGCCGGAGCTGCTGTCGCGCTGAATCATCCTGGCGCTTCGTGTAGGATTCCCAGCCGGACTTCAGAGCATCTTTCAATGCCGGGCTAAGTTCGGGTTCCTGGTCGGTAACGATGGGACTGGGAGAGGATTTCGCGTCCGGCTGTTGGGAATGGAGGGATGGTGGCAGCACGAGGCCCCAGACCATTGCCCCACACAGCGCCAGCCAAAGACAGAACGACCGGGTTTTCACCCGCGGGCGGTGCAAATGTCACCTCTGTGGCTTGTCTCCGGGTTGGAGGGATAATTCTTGAATTCCCACACTGGCGCGCTGCGCATAGCCGCCTTTCCCCTGACACAATTCTTGCAACTCGGCGAGAGCATGCGGTGTGTCATGGGTGCGTGCATACGCCAGGGCCAGAAACCAGGTGGCATCCTCACGGAACTGTCCCGGGCCCAACTGTTGTGCTGTGCTCAGGGGTGGGATGGCTTCCGCATTTTGCTGCAGATATAACAGCGAAATCCCCAGATAGAGTTGGGCCTCTACTCCGCGGGGATAACTCTCAGCCACCTTGGCCAGTTGCTTTGCGGCCTCTCGATAGTTGTCATCGCGGTAGAACGTGAGCGCGGTACTGAGTTCCGAAGCGTACTTTTCCTGGGCGGTTTGTGGCGCGCCACGCCAGACGAGAATCGAATTGGCTTGAAGTTTGACAGGGAGTTTTTCCCACTGAAACACGGACGGAGCTGCGGGTGGGGCCGGGTGTGATGCCACGGTGAGGGGGGCTGAGACAGGGACAACCGGCTGATGAAGGCGGAACCAAACGGCCGCAGCGAGTGCAACTCCGGCCAGCGCGGCCACCACCCACGCCTCCCTGAACCAAATCGCTAGTAACCCGCCCCCCGCTTTCTCGACTTTGGCGGAAGCTTTAGCAGCATTTAGGACCCGCTCGCGAATCCGGCGCTCTTCGTCAGGCCGTGCCGTGCTCAGCTCCGCATCGGTCAAATCGCGCAGCAGGATCCGGCAGAAGCCACACTTCTCGAGGTGAGTGGCAACATTCTTGGTCATCTCCCCATCCAGAACTCCTGCTTGTGAAGCAAGCAAAATCTCCGGCTTGGGGCAACCGGCATGAGTTGCGCGCAACACCTTGAACGAGATGCCGAACTGCTTCAGCAATTCTCGTTCGTCGGGCCCGATGTCATTCTTCATATCATTCATTGACCAGCCTTCCTCGGCTTCCCAGTTAACTCCTCCCGCAGTAATTGCAAGCCGTACTGCAAGTTGCCCTTCACCTGATTCCCTGTTAAGCTCAGCTTCTGCGCGATCTCTTCGCGGCTCATCCCGTGCACATAGCGCAGGATCAAGCAGGCTCGGTGCGCGGATTTCAGCCCCTTGTTATCTTCAAGGAAGCTTTCCAGTTGCAAGTCAAAAGCCGTGCGCGCTTCACGAGGATGATGGGCATAGGAGTCTTCCCGTGATGCACGTCGCCAATGGTCAATTGCACGGTTCTTGACCACGGTAATGAGCCATCCTGGGAGCTGGCTCGGATCAATCTTGGCCCAGTTACGGTACAGTTCCAAGAAGGCTTCGCTTGTCAAGTCCTCCGCCAACTCGCGTCTGCCCGCGCAGTGGATGGCGAAACGGAATACGGCCCCAAAGTGTTGCCGGTAAATTTCCTCAAATCCATCCATAACGTATACGCTTGCGTCACACCATCGGAAGAAGTCCCTGGAAAATTTGTCACTGTATTATATCCTGGTTTCTCATTCGCCTGATTTTGGAAAGGCTCAGGGTACCTATCTCTCTACTTGCTCGTTCCCAGACCGCACCTCATAACCAGCAATGCAGATTTAAATGGTTAAATTGGCCCTCCCCGAAACTGTCGGGGTGACAAGGTCGCGAGAAACATATGGACGCATACAGATACAGGAAGAACAGGCTCATAAATCCTCCGTCGCCATAGCCCCCAACGGGAGCCACAGACCCAAGAAGACAGGCGAAAATACACTCCAAGTATATACGTAAGCTATTGATTATAAGTGATTAAAGTGGAGGCGGGGGGAGTCGAACCCCCGTCCGAAGAGACTTACGGTTAGGAGCCTACATGTTTATCCCAATTCGCTTCTTGCTTTCGCCAGCGGCCCTAAGGAACGGGCAACAACGAACCGCCGACTAGCCTTTACCCTGTGAAGGGCTCTCGCTCAGAATCCCAAGGCGGCTGATCCCAAGCCATCCCGCCAATCGACGCCTCACATCCCTCATGCGGGCCTAAAGGAGGAGACGGCTACCTAATTAATTAGGCAGCATAGGCATACTGCGTGTTGGCAGTTGTCTTTGTCCCACGCCGATCACGGGTGGTGTGGACCCCCGACATGCCTCCTAAGCGCAAGGGCTCCCGTCGAAACCGGTACGCCCCCAGATCTTCTAGGTTACGCCACGTGGCGGGGGGTGTCAAATGAGCCATGGCGAAAAGTAGGCAGAAGGTGGAAAGCAGTAGGCAGAAGGCAGTAAGTAGCAGGCGCCGAGTGGATTGCGCGACTTACTAGGATGCCGCGATATCGCGTGGCCACTTCGGAGGTTTTGCGGGCGCTTGCCAGTCGAGAAACCTGGTTCCGAAGACTAAGGCCTCAAATGTAAACCATGTTGTGAAGTTGCTCCGCACGGCCTACTGCTTTCTGCCTACTGCCTACCGCTCACCGCAAGACCCAGCGGATCAGCAGGCCGATCCCGGCGAGGAACTTCACGCCGTCCAGGCCCGTGAACAATCCGTGCAATGCCCGGAAGCGCGGCATGACGGGCGGCGGAGGATTGCGCGGAAGGAAATCAATGCTCCGCCCGAGCGACACGAGCAACGGGGTGATCACCAGGGTCAGGATCACGGACACGGCCAGCATGGCCGCCACCACGCCGACATCCACGGCACGGCGCGGCGTCTGCCGCCAGAGCAGCAGGAGCAAAATCCCTCCCAGCCCGATCTGGAGCACGCCATATCCCCCAAAAAGGGTGCGATTGATTTCCGACGCCATGTAACGCAGCACCACACGCGTGGGGCCTTCGCCCAAGGGTTTGGTGGTTTCCAGGAATTGTGGCTCGGCGCGCTTCAGCACGCTCTCCACGGTCGAAAAACTTCTTGTCGCCGCGAACCACATGCACAACGTGCACGCGATCCACGCGCCCAGAATCGCTACAGCCAGCACCTGCGATCGCCCCATCGGATCTTCACCCCCGGATAACTAGTCGTTTGCGGGTGTAGCGGCGGGTTTACCCCGCCACGATTTGTAGCGGCGGCTTTACGCCGCCATGTGGCGAGGTAATCCCGCCGCTACATCGCTCGAAACTCACTCACTGGAACACTTGCTCCTACCGCTAGTGCTCGGATAAGCTTGCGCCTGCATTATAACGTAAGCCTCAGGTGCTCCATGCCCAATGAATACGAGGCGGTCATCATCGGTGCTGGCCACAACGGGCTGGTAACGGCCGGATATCTGGCGCGCGCGGGGCTGCGCACGCTGGTGCTGGAGAGCCGACATGTGGTGGGCGGCGCGTGCGTGACGGAAGAAATCTTTCCCGGCTACAAATTCTCCACCACGTCTTATCTTTGCAGCCTGATGCAGGGGAAAGTGACGCACGATCTGGAGCTGGAAAAATTCGGCTTCACGGTTTATCCCAAAGACCCAGCCTTCTTCAGCCCTTTTCCTGACGGCCGCTATCTGATCATGGGATCCGACACCGCCCAGACCTGCGAGGAGATACGCAAATTCTCCGCTCGCGACGCCAGGCGCTACCCGCACTACGAGGAGTATGTCGACCGCCTGGCGCGCTTCATCGAACCGTTGTTGCTTGAGACCCCGCCAGACATCGCGCGGCGGGGATTCGCCGATTGGCAAAAGCTCGCGAGCCTGGGCCGCCGGGTGATGAACATGCCTGCGGATGAATTGGTGGGCCACCTGCACATCATCTCGCAAAGCGTAAAGGACTTTCTCGACCCGTGGTTTGAGTCGGAGGCCCTGAAGGTGGCGCTGGCCACCGACGGGGTGATTGGCACCAAGGGCGGCCCTTACACGCCCGGCACGGCTTACGTGCTGCTCCATCACGTCATGGGCGGCGTGGGGGGCAAACGCGGCCTGTGGGGATTCGTGCGAGGAGGCATGGGCGGCGTCACCCAGGCGATGGCGGCATCGGCGCGCTCCGTGGGCGTGGAGATTCGCACCGGGGCGCGCGTGGCGAAAATCCTCGCGAAGGATGGGCGCGCGTCCGGCGTGGCGCTTGCCACGGGAGAGGAAATTCGCGCCCGGGTGGTGGCCTCGAACGCCGATCCCAAGGTCACCTTCCTGAAGCTCCTGGATGAACGCGAGCTTCCCGCGGATTTCCTCGCCGCGATTCGCTCGTTCAAAATCAAAGGAGTTTCGATGAAGATCAACCTGGCGCTTGACGGCCTGCCGGACTTCACTTGCCTGCCCGGCTCCACCCTCGCGCCCCACCACAAAACCACCATCCACATTTGCCCCACACTCGATTACATTGAGCGCGCCTACGACGATTCCAAATACGGCCGCCCCAGCGCGCGCCCCATGCTGGAAATCACCATCCCCACGACGTATGACCCGACGCTCGCGCCCGCTGGCCATCACGTGATGAACATCTTCCTGCAATATACGCCTTACACCCTTTCGCCCGAGGTAGCCCCGACCTGGCATGCGATCAAGGAGAGTTACGCCGACCACGTGATGGATATGATCGAAGAATACGCGCCTGGCTTTAAAAGCCGCGTGCTGCATCGCCACGTCCTGTCGCCACTCGACCTGGAAGAAGAGTACGGAATGACGGGAGGCAACATCTTCCACGGTGAAATGAGCGTGGATCAGCTCTTCTTCCTGCGCCCGGTTCCCGGCTGGGCCAAGTACCGCACGCCGATTCGCGGACTTTACCTATGCGGCTCCGGCGCTCACCCCGGCGGCGGCGTGATGGGCGCCCCCGGCCACAACGCCGCGCGCGAAATCCAGAAGGATTGGAAAAAGTTGAAGTGAATGGACAAACCTAAAGGCTCCGCCAACGTGAGCGGATTTTCGCGAAGGCACAATGCCGACCCGGAGCGACTACGGGCCGGGCGCGAATCCCAGTCTGTCCGCTTCTCTGATGACCTGCTCGCCGGTAGCGCGCACGCGGATATCGTCCGTCAGGTTCAGCCAGCGCACCCTGCCGGTGTGGTCGATCAGGAATTCGGCGGGCCGCGCGATGTCAGCCCCATTATGGCCGCGGATGTGCTGGAGGTCATAAGGGCGGATGACCTTCATCTCGGGGTCCGAAAGGAGTGGGAAAGTTAGGCCGGCTTTTTCGGCGAGCGTGCGGCTGACCTCGACGGGATCAACGCTGACCGCCGCAACGCGAATGCCACGCTTGCTGAACTCACTCAACTGGCTTTGGAAGCTCCGTAACTCGGAGACGCAGTAGGGTCACCAATAGCCACGGTAGAAAATCAAAATCAGCCCGCCGGACTTTCCCCTCATCCCAGCGGCGGGCTTCAACAGGTCAGCGAGTGACACCGGCTTGCCATTCTGGTCAGGCAGGGTAAAGCTGGGCGCCTTCTGCCCCACGTAGGGAGCGCCGGTGGAAAGCGGCAATTGGGAATAGGATGAATTCAGGCAGCCGAAGAAAATGAAAATCAGCACGGCCAGCGTTAAGGCCGCCTTGCCGATGCAAGCTCTTAACGGTTTAAAGGTACGACGCATTCATACCTCCCCATGAAAACCTGCCAGCATAGTCGGCAGAAGGTTGCTCCCGGGGAAGCCCCGTGTCAAGTGGGAAATCCCTTGCCGTCTCGGGCTCATTTCACTCGGTCGCGGGATCGAGGCTGTTAATCGTCTGCCAGAGCGCGAGCCTTATCCACTAAGGTTTCAGTATCTCTCCCAATGCAGGACCTCCGACAAGGGCCGCTTGCTCTTTTCCGGATTCTCCGCGGGAAAGCCGATGGGAATGAGGCTGATCAATTTGCTGCCTGGGGGTGCTCCCACCAAGCGGCAGATTTCCGGGGCATAGGGTTTCTTATCTCCGGCAACCCAGCACGAGCCCAAACCGTGGGCACGGGCGGCCAACAGTATATTCTCCGTGGCCGCGCTGCCGTCTTCGAGGTAATACTTTGTGTCTCTGGAAAGAACGACCACGCACACCTGGGCCTGTGCGATAAAGCTTCCATAATCGGTGGCCCCGGCAATCATACGCAGTTTGCTGGGGTCTTTGACCACCACGAACTCCCAGGGCTGTGCGTTGTTGGCAGAAGGCGCCAAGCGCCCGCAATCAACTATATTCTCGATGATCTCTCTCGGCACGGTTTCGCCTTGGTAGACGCGAACCGAACGCCGCGTCCTCAACACTTCAATCGCATCCATGGATGTATCCTCCGAAATCCTGCGGCGGTTCCAATCGGACCGGAAGAGGATACTCCAAATCGCGGCTTAGCGCAGATGGTGACAGGCAGACTGACGGTAGACTGACGAATTGACACATCTGCCCGCCCGGGGTTAGCATCCAATCACCATGTCACTACGGCAGCATCAACCAAGAAAACTCGAAGTGGTTTGCCCGTGCTGTGGCGCCACCCTTACGGTGGACGCCGAACTCGGCAAGGTGCTGTTCCATCAGGCGCCGCCCAAGCAAGATAAAGGTCCGGACCTGGACGATGCAGCCCAGCTTCTCAAGAAGGAAGCCGAACGCCGCGAGGCAATTTTCCGCCAGAGCGCCGACGACCAGAAGATCAAATCGGAGTTGCTCGATCGCAAATTCAAAGAAGCCTTCGAGAAAACCAAGGATCAGCCTACCGGGCCGCCCCTCCGGGATTTCGATTTGGATTAGATCGTATGGCGGTTATTTCCATGTGTCAGATAGCCCTCCTAACTTTCGTACTGACTTTGTCAATTTCTAACCCTGCAGCCACCAATTTCCCGCTTACCGGAGAAGCCCTTTCTAGCTTTATCGAGCACCCATTCGACTTCGCGCTTGGAATGACAAGAAAGGACGTCCTGAAGTCGCTGGGTGCTCCCGTCAAGGAAGCCAGATCGACTCGGCAGAATCCACATGACCCGACAGTTACAGACGTGTTTTACACCTTCCAGTACGACGGTCTCGAGGTACGGACAGGTGAATTTCCGGGGGCTAGTCCGCCTGCTGCAGGCCTTATTCTAGTCGTCTTCACGAATGGTAAGTATAAGCTCAAGCATCACCTCCAGGTTGGAAGCTCAAAGAAGGACGTCCAACGAGTGTTGGGCTGGCCAGAAACCGAATTCGGAATGGCGATGTGGACTTACCAAGGGGACGAAGCAGGCTACGTGTGGTTGACGTTTACATTTCACAATGAACAAGTATCTCGAATCGAGTGGTCACAGACCTGGGATTGAATGCGCACGGCACAACGAAATGTGAGTGACGATTTCCCCAATTAGATTGGTGGCTGCCCCAAACCGGTCGACGGCTCAGTGTCCCGATGAACCGATGGCCCGATTCCTCCCTATCCCTTTTCTCCTCAGCCACTTCCACCTGGAAAAAACAACCAGGGTGGCTGGCAATGGGCCTTCGGTTTTCTTGACAAGGCCCCTGTGCAGGTTATAATTAGGGCTTTGTGTCGATGAGGCTGGGGTGCGCATAACCCTTGCAGAACTAGAATTTCACCCTGTCACTGCGTCGAAGAGCTACGCCCCGGGGTCGCTTGACTTTCAGGGAGCTGAGTTCCGGCAAGTGGCGCCGCTCAAGCTCAACGTCACTGCGGAGCTCCTGGGGACGGAAATCCGCATCCGGGGGCACTTGGCGACCCGCCTCGAGGCCAGTTGCGACCGCTGCTTGGCCCCGGTCGAGGTTCCGGTGAGCCGCGATTTCGACCTCTTTTATCGGCCGATCAAGAGCATCGCCAAGGAAGAGGATATCGAAATCCCCCCGGACGAGATGGAAGTTGGCTTTTACTCCGGGGACGGGATCGAGTTGGCGGACGTGGCCACAGAACAGGTGATCCTCTCTGTGCCCATGAAAGTGATTTGCGGGACCGAGTGCCGGGGCTTGTGCCCGGTTTGCCGGGTAAATCGAAATTTGGCGCGTTGCGACTGCGCGCCTCCGCAGCAAGATTCTCCTTTTGCTTCACTTAAGCAAGAGTAATGGCGGGAGGGTGCGACGGAACGGTTTCGCGCGACGCCCTTCCGATCGGACAGGATCAGCCGGGGGTGATTGCCCGGCACGCAACAGTGGTCGATCTCCGCGCTGCATGATCCATCAGATGTAGCGCCGGGCTTTAGCCCGGCAGGTGCCGCCCTAAAGGGCGGCGCTACAGGATAAGGAAAGAAGAAAAACCATGCCGAATCCCAAACGACGACATTCGAAAGCGCGGAGGAACCGCCGACGGTCCCACGACCATCTCACGATGCCCGCGATCGCCGAGTGCCCGCACTGCCACGAAACGAAGATGCCTCACCAAGTCTGCCCACATTGCGGTTACTACAACGGGCAGGAAGTCATTCTGGTGAAGGAATCAGCTTAAGGTGTTAGATCTTGACCCACGGAGCTTTGCCCCAGCGCGATCATTTCTTCCCGCGCCGGCCAGATTCCACTGTTTGAACTGATCACCATGCGAAGGATTGCTGTTGACGCCATGGGCACCGACTCGGCACCCGAGCCGGAACTCGAGGGAGCAATTGAGGCCGCCCGCGCGGGGTACGCGGAGGTTTTGCTGGTCGGGCCCCAAGAGCTTCTCAACCGCGAGCTCAGCCAGCGGAAAGTCCAGGGTCTCCCCATCGAGGTCGTCCACGCCAGTGAGGCGGTCACCATGGGGGACAAGGCTACCAAGGCCTTCCGGCAACGGCGCGATTCCTCGATCCGCGTTTCGACGCGTTTGGTGCATGAGGGCAAGGCGGACGGCATGATCAGCGCCGGCAACACCGGTGCGGTAATGACCACCGCCAAAATCGTGCTGGGGGCACTGGAGGGTGTGGACCGGCCGGCCATCGCCCAGGTTTTCCCCACCACCCAAGGCACGGCCGCTGTGCTGCTCGACGTGGGCGCGAACGTGGATTGCAAGCCGCATCACCTGGTGGAATTTGCGGTAATGGGCGAAACTTATTACCGTGTCATCTTCGGGGTGGAACGGCCCCGCATCGGACTGCTCTCCATCGGCAAGGAAGACCACAAGGGGAATGAGTTGACGCGCGAAGCGCTGGTGCTGCTCAAGCAACTCCCCGCGAATTTCATCGGCAACGTGGAAGGCCGCGATCTTTACAACGGCCGCGTGGAAGTTATCGTTTGTGACGGCTTTATCGGCAACGTGGCCTTGAAGATCAGCGAAGGAGTCATCGAAGCGGTCTCCAGCATGCTGAAAGAAGCTCTTTCCAGCACGCTCTCCTCCAAGGTGGGTTACGTGCTGGCGCGAAAAGCCTTCCACAATTTCAAGAAGCGGGTGGATTATTCTGAATATGGTGGCGCGCCCCTGTTGGGCGTAAAGGGCGTGTGCATCATTTGCCACGGGGGATCGAACCCCAACGCTATAAAGAATGCCATCCGGGTGGCGGCGGAGTTTTCCGACGGAAAAGTGAACGAAAAGATCGAACGCGAATTAGCGGCTGCTTCCTTGGGAAATTGAGTCATTGAATCATTGGGTCATTGATTCATTGAGTCATTAAGTCATTGAATCGGAGGAACTGGATCGCGGATTCAGCGAAGTATTGAAGAAAAAGGATTCGATGAACCGATGAATCAATGACCCAATGATTCAATGTCCCAATGACCAAATTCCCAGGAGTGTCTATGTGTGTTGCCGGGGTGCTCGGAACGGGCTCGGCCTTGCCCGAGAAGGTGATCACCAACGCTGATCTGGAAAAGATGGTGGACACCTCCGACCAATGGATCACGGAGCGCACGGGCATCCGCGAGCGCCGCCAAGCCGCTCCCCACGAAACCACCTCCACGCTTTCGGTGGAAGCCTCGCGCCACGCTCTGAAGAAAGCGGGGATCAAGGCCACAGATCTCGACCTGATCATTTGCTCGACGATTTCCCCCGACATGCCTTTGCCCTCCACGGCCTCGCTCATCCAGCGCGAACTCGGCGCGCACGGCTGCTGTGCGTTCGACTTGGCCGCCGCCTGCTCCGGCTTCCTTTTCGGCATGACCGTGGCTGAGCAATTCATCCGCACCGGCGCGGCGCGGTACGTGCTGGTCATTGGGGCCGAACTGCTGTCGCGCTACCTCGATTACACGGACCGGGCCACCTGCGTCATCTTCGGCGACGGCGTGGCGGCGGCGGTGTTCGGCCCGGTCGAGCCGCCTTCGGGAATCCTGGCGCACGAGTTGCACACCGAAGGCCAGTACGCCGAGCACCTTTTCATTCCCGCTGGTGGCACGGCTATGCCCGCTTCCTGCCAGACCGTCGAACAGGGCGCCCACTACATCAAGATGCGAGGCAACGAACTCTTTAAGGTGGCCGTCCGCAGCCTGGAAGACGTGTCGCGACAGGTGCTGGATAAGGCCGGGCTCACGGCGGAGGACATCGACCTCTTCATCCCACACCAGGCGAACCAGCGTATTACCGAGGCGGTTCGTGAACGGCTGGGGATAACCTCTGAAAAGGTCTATTCCAATATAAGCCGCATCGGGAACACCTCCTCGGCCTCGATTCCCATCTGCCTGGATGAATGCGTGCAGAGCGGGCGCTTGAAGAAAGGAGACCTGGTGCTGATGTCTGCATTCGGGGCCGGCGTTACCTGGGGGGCGGTTTTGATGCGGTGGTAAGGAAAACCCGTCCGTTGCCCGTGGTCAGTGGTCCGTTGTTGACGTCGATGGCAAAACTGTGGCAGTGACAACGGACAACTGACAACGGACCACGGACAGAGACAAAGGTGAGCTTGGCGAAAACTGCATTCATCTTTCCCGGTCAAGGTTCTCAGTACCCCGGAATGGGCTGGGAGTTGTGGGAGAAATTTGCTGTCGCGCGTAGGGTTTTTGACGCCTCGGACGCCGCGCTGGGTTTCGCCATTTCGAAGCTCTGTTTCGAAGGGCCGGCCGCGGAGTTGCAACTTACCGCCAATACACAACCGGCGATCCTGGCGGTCTCAGCGGCGGCGGCGGCTGTGCTCCGGGAGGAGGACGTGCATCCGGATTTTGTTGCCGGCCACAGTCTGGGCGAATACTCAGCTCTCGTGGCGGCGGGTGCCTTAAGTCTGGCCGACGCCGTGCAACTGGTTCGCAAACGCGGCCAGTACATGCAGGAGGCAGTGCCCGTGGGGCAGGGCGCCATGGCGGTGATTCTGGGATTGGACGGCGGGGCGTTGGATGAAATCTGCCGCGAAGCCGCGCAGGGAGAAGTGGTTTCCCCGGCGAACTTGAACTCGCCCGGGCAAGTTGTCATCGCCGGAAGCAGCGCAGCCGTGGCCAGAGCCTCCGAAATGGCCAAGGGGCGCGGCGCCAAGCGCGCCATCCCGCTCAACGTCAGCGCACCTTTTCACTGTGCCCTGATGAAGCCTGCCCAGGACCGTCTGAGTGTTGATCTGGATGCAATCCGCGTGGAAGACCCGCAAGTGCCGCTGGTGAACAATGTGCACGCGCAGGTGGTCACTTCCGCCTCGGCCGTTCGCGAGGGGCTAAAACACCAGGTCAGCGCTCCCGTGCTCTGGGAGGAATCGATACGCCGCCTGCTTCGAGAGGGCGTAGAGTTGTTTGTGGAAGTCGGACCCGGCAAAGTTCTTTCGGGGTTGGTGCGGCAAATCGATCGCGGCGCCACGTGCCTGCGCGTGGAGGATTCCGCCACGCTGAGCGAGGTCACGGCGCGCATGGCGCTGGGGGGCCGAGCGTAGCGGCCCGCCATGGAATTACGGTCCGGCCGTTGACCGATGACCTGCGGCAGAACTGCGTGGCGTAGGGCGGCCTCCCGCTCGCGATTTTTGGTAATCCAAATCAGATGGGAGCTGGTAAGAGCATGCTAAGTATGGAGGGACGCGTCGCGATTGTGACGGGTGGCGCGCAGGGAATCGGCCGGGCCACGGTGATGGCTTTGGCCGAGGCCGGCGCCAAGATCGGTTTAACCAACATCCGCTGCGCCAAGCTCGACCAGACCATCCAGGAACTGAAGGATATGGGCCGCGAAGCGCTGAAGTTTTGCGTCGATGTGACCGACGTCGAGGCCGTTCAGGAAATGGTCGATCAGACGATTGCCACCTGGGGCAAGATCGATATCCTGGTGAACAATGCCGGGATTACCAAGGACAATTTGGTGATGCGCATGAAGACCGACGATTGGGAGGCGGTGCTCAAAACCAACCTGGATGGCACTTTCTACTGCACTCGGGCGGTTCTGCCTACCATGGTCCGGCAGCGCTGGGGGCGCATCATCAATATCGCTTCCGTGGTGGCGCAGACCGGAAACGTGGGCCAAGCGAACTATATCGCTTCCAAGGCAGGCATCATCGGCCTCACCAAGGCGGTGGCCGCGGAGGTGGCCCGGCGGAACATCACGGTGAATGCCATCGCCCCGGGCTTTATCGCCACTCCCATGACCGACGTCCTTCCTCCGGAGATTAAGGAGAAGATGCTCAGCGTGATCCCCATGGGGCGCATGGGCACGGATGCCGAAGTGGCGCACGGCGTTCTCTTCCTGGCATCGCCGGAGGCAAGCTACATTACCGGCCACGTTCTTAATATTAATGGCGGCATGTTCATGGCCTGACCCATTGCCGATTGAAGATTGTCGATTTTCGATTGACGATCTTTGCATCTGCACTTCAATCGACAATCGACAATCGTCAATCGACAATGCTAGAATGAGCCCCCCATGTAACCTGAGGAGGATAGACTGATGGCTTCGCCCGAAGAGAAGGTGAAACAAATTATTGTGGAGCAGCTTGGAGTGGATGAGTCGGAAGTGACGCCCACCGCGCACTTTGTCGACGACCTCGGCGCTGATTCCCTGGACATCGTGGAATTGGTGATGGCGTTTGAAGAGGCCTTCGAGATCGAGATTCCTGACGAAGATGCGGAGAAGATCACCACCGTCAAAGACGCCATTGACTACATACAAGCCCACACAAAGAAGAACTGACCAGCGCAGGGCAGGTCTCCACAGGAGGATTACAGCTTGAACCGGAGAGTCGTCGTGACCGGTGTGGGATTGCTCACCGCCGTCGGCCTCGACACGGCGGAGTCGTGGCAGAATCTCTTGGCGGGCAAGAGTGGCGGGGGGCCCATCACCCATTTTGATACCACGGGCTTTGCCGTAAGTATTGCGGCGGAAGTCAAGGGGTTCGACCCGCTTCAGTTCATCGAGAAGAAAGAACTGAAGAAGATGGGCAGGTTCATCCAGTTTGCCCTGGCCGCAGCGCAGGAAGCGGTGAGGCAGTCACAGCTCCGGATCACCCCCGACATTGCCGAGCGCGTGGGCGTTTACATCGGCTCCGGCATCGGCGGATTCGATGTGATCGAGCGCGAGCACACGGCGCTGATGCAGGGTGGCCCGCGCCGCATCTCACCCTTCTTTATTCCCGCCGCCATCGTCAACCTGGCTTCCGGCCACGTCTCCATTCGCTATGGCGCCAAGGGACCGAACTCCGCCACCTGCACCGCCTGCTCCTCCAGCGCCCATGCCGTGGGCGATTCCTTCAAACTGGTCCAGCGCTGCGCCGCCGACGTGATGATCTGCGGCGGCACGGAAGCCGCCATCACCCCCATGGGCGTGGGCGGATTTGCCGCCATGCGCGCGCTCTCCACGCGCAATGACCAACCGGAAAAGGCCAGCCGCCCGTTCGATAAGGAGCGCGACGGCTTTCTGATCGGCGAAGGCGCGGGCATTCTGATCCTGGAAGGATTGGATTTCGCGCTCCAGCGCGGCGCGCCGATCCTGGCCGAAATCGTCGGCTACGGCATGTCGGGCGACGCCTTCCACATCACGGCGCCGGATGAGACCGGCGACGGCGCGGTGCGCGCCATGCGGGCGACGCTCGCCGACGCCGAGATTCTTCCCGAACAGGTCAGCTACATCAATGCCCACGGCACCTCGACGCCTTACAACGATCGCATAGAAACGGTGGCCATCAAGAAGGTTTTCGGCGACCACGCTTACAAGATTCCCGTGAGTTCCACCAAGTCGATGACCGGCCACTTGCTGGGCGGCGCGGGCGGACTCGAGGCAGGCCTCACTGCCCTCGCCTTGCAGGATCAGATCGTTCCCCCCACCATCAATCTGCAAAACCCCGACCCGGATTGCGATCTGGACTACGTGCCGGATAAGGCGCGCAAGGCGGACGTGGAGTACGCCCTCTCCAACTCCTTCGGGTTCGGCGGCACCAACGCCGCACTGCTGTTGAAGCGGTATGCGGGTTAGCGCCTGCTGTTCATAAAGCCTCAGATTATTCTTGACGACGAGGGAACTCACGTTAGAATTGTGCCCCGCGCGCCAGGCATTTTTTCTGCCGGCCCGCGAGAAGGCAATGACATGTATCGGAGGGCCTGCACAGCCATGAACTCTTCCATTCCAACTTCGACTACTCGCCGTAAATTCATGGAAACCGCCGGCAAATTGGCTGCGGTTTCGGCTTTGGCCAACGTGGCCATTCCCCCGGTCCACGCTGCGGGCAGCGATCTGATCCAGGTCGCCCTGATCGGCTGCGGCGGACGCGGCGGCGGCGCCGCGGCGAACGCGCTCTCCGTCAAGCGCGGTCCCACCAAGCTGGTCGCCATGGCGGACATTTTCAAAGAGCGGCTCGATAAAGACCTGAACAACTTGCAGCAGAAGTTCTCAAGCCAGGTGGACGTGCCGCCGGATCGCCAGTTCCTCGGCTTCGACGCCTATAAGCAAGCGATGGATTGTTTGAAGCCGGGTGATGTCGCCATTTTCGCCACGCCCCCGGCGTTTCGCTGGGTGCATTTCACTTACGCCATCCAGAAGGGCCTGAATGTCTTCATGGAGAAGCCCGTCACGGCCGACGGCCCCACCAGCAAACGCATGCTCAGCCTCGCGGAAGCCGCCTCCGCCAAGAACCTCAAGGTGGGGGTGGGACTGATGTCGCGTCACAGCCGGGCGCTCCAGGAACTGGCCAAGCGCGTCCATGACGGCAAGATCGGCCAGATCATCCTCCAAAGGGGTTACCGGATGCATGGGCCGGGCGGATACTTCCTCTCGCTGCCCAAGCCTCCCGACATCAGCGACCTGCTCTACCAGATCAAGCGCTTCCACAGCTTCATCTGGGCCAGCGGCGGCTGCTTCAACGACTTTTACATCCACATCGTCGATCATCTCGGATGGATGAAAAACGCGTGGCCGGTGAAAGCTCAGGCACTGGGCGGCCGCCATTACAAGGTGAGTCCCGAAGGCGTCGCCTACGTGGATCAGAATTTCGATACGTATTCGGTGGAATACACGTATGCCGATGGTACGAAGTTTTTCTTCGACGGGCGCTGCATGAATGGATGCGAGCCGATTTATGCGAGCTACCTGCACGGCACCAAAGGATCGGCAATCGCTTCGAAGCACGGTGATTGCGGGCAGCCCTCAAGCCTGTACAAGGGTCTGACGACCACCGACCACCTGTTTTGGGAATCTCAGGTGAGCCCGGAAGAGAAGGACCCCTATCAAAACGAATGGAACGACTTGGTGGATGCCATTCGCGACGACAAGCCCTACAACGAGGTTAAACGCGGGGTGGAAGCCAGCCTCGTTTCGAGCATGGGCCGCATGGCCGCGCACACCGGTAAGGAAATCACGTTTGACCAGATGCTGAACTGCGAGCACGAAATGGCGCCGGGCATTGACAAATTCACCATGGATTCCCCGGCTCCACTCCTTGCGGATGCCAACGGAAGATATCCTGTGCCGCAGCCGGGCATCGTAACCACGCGCGAATACTGAGCGGGTAGGCACGGTCACGAGAGCAGTGACGGTGGGCTACCCGCTATTCATACGGCTCGGGCTCGCCACCATCAATGATAATGCGCAAAGCGCTTTGGCCTGCAGCGGTTCGACGCCGCCCTGCCAGATCGTAAAATCTCACCTTAACAGTTTGCCCTCGTTCCACTAACGGCTTACACCCACGCGCTCGGAGTCTTGTTGGAGACTGGTAATTCCCAATAATTCCAACAAAGTTAGTCAAAATCCCACAGCAATACTTTGGTGAGTGAATGAATGGTCTGGAAAAAATTATTGACGGCTTCATACGATCTTCAAACTCGTTAAATGCCTTCCCGCTAACGTGTGATGGATTCTTTTTTTGGATCGGATCGTGAAAAGGAGGATAATGCGATGTTAAGATTTGGAAGCTCGAGATTTATCCGGGCGGCGCTGGCCATATTATTCTCGATCATCACCCTGCCCCCGGTGGGCCACAGCCAGACGAGTTCTGCTACCATTTCGGGCCACGTCAGTGATGCATCCGGCGCGGCGGTTCCAGGCGCCAAAGTTACGGTTACGAGAACCAGCACGGGCGTGCGGTCAGACACCGTCACCAACCAAGTGGGTGATTACGTGGTCCCCTTTCTTCTTGTGGGCACCTACAGCGTGCGAATCGAGAAGCCCGGCTTTAGGACTTTCGTGCGGGATGGACTCATCTTGCGCGTCGAGGAGGCGCTCCATATTGATGCCTCGTTGGAAGTGGGCGACTTCAGGGAACAAGTGACTGTCACCGGCGCGGCTCCGCTGCTGAACACTGACAACGGGTCGACAGGGGAGGTCATCGAGAAAGACCGCATGGAAGATATGCCTCTCAACGGGCGCAACTTCCTGCAACTGACCCAATTGACCGCCGATGTGAACCAGGGCCCGAGGAGCGGTTGGAGTGGAGATCAGTTTATAAACCCTGCCATGAAAGGGGCCGACCTTTCGGCCCAAGGGCAGCGCGACACGAACACCCTGTTTGAGATAGACGGGGTCAACGCGCGGAGCGGCTACCTCGGCACCATCACCCTCATTCCTTCCCTCGACACGATCCAGGAATTCCAGATCCAGACCGCGTCCTTCAATGCGCGCGACGGCGTCAGCCCGGTGTCTATCAACGTGGTCACCACCACCGGCACCAACGCTGTGCATGGCGACTTATACGAGTTCGATCGCGAGGCGATGCTTAACGCGCAAAATGCCTTCGCCACCGTCGCCACCAGCCACTTACCTTGGCACCAGCACAACTTCGGGGGCACCGTGGGCGGGCCGCTAATCCTGCCTCATTACAACGGCAAGGATAAGACGTTCTTTTTCTTCGGCTTCGAGGGCAATTGGGAGGAGTACAAAAACCCCAAAAATATCAATGTCCCCGACCAAGCTCTTCGCCAGGGGGATTTCTCCGAACTCACGTCGGCGACTATCTACAACCCGGTCACCGGCGCAGTCATCTCGTCTCCTGGCCATCCTGGCTCTCTTCAGTCGGCCGGCCTGACGATGCAGCCCTACGCAAATTGGATACTCAATACACAAAAGTACTGGGGGCCGATTAACATCGGAACATATTCGGCCACAACAGGGGCAGGGACATGGTCTACTGCCAACCCGTACAGGGCGTTAGACGACCAGGGCATGGCGCGCATCGATCACATCATTAGTAACAACGACCGCTTGTACGGACGATGGGGGAATACCACGCCGCGGTGGGAACAGCCCGTGTCGGGGGTCGGCAATCCCAACTTTGAGGGGTTGTACACCCAATACGGGCAGAACTTGCTGGTGGGGGAGACCCATGCATTTGGCCCCCAGATGTTCAACGAATTCCGGTTTGCCTATAACCGCTCCACCGAGGGGTGCGGTCCCTTGGTTGGCTCCGGGAACTATGCTCCCGACCTTGGCTGGGGAGGCGTCACGGAAACGATCGGCCTGCCCATCGTCGTAGTGTCCGGATTCGGCACTCTCTCCGACGCGCCCCCCGGGGGTTACAAGCAGCAGATCTTTCAATTTACCGACAATCTGACCCTGCATCACGGCCGGCACAGTGTGGCCGCCGGGCTGGACATTTTCGAGAATATGAACACTCCGCATGCCCCGGGCGGGTTCACGCCGCCTTACCCTCGTGCAAGTGTGAGCTTCAATGGGGAGTTCAGCGGTTTAGCTTTAGCTGACTTTATGCTGGGTTATGCCTCCTCCGGCAGCGAGACAATAAACCCGGCTGGCTATATCTCTCCCCCCGAGAGCTATCATTATCCCGACTTCAATTTCTACGTGCAAGATGACTGGAAATTCGGCAAGAGACTTACGCTCAATCTTGGCCTGCGCTGGGAAAAGTCCCCACCTCTCATTAATCCCGCCTTGAGCACTTTCGACTACCTGACTGGGACATTTACCCAGGCGGGTTTGAACATTCCATTGTACAGCAGCCCGAACAGTGATTTCGCTCCGCGGTTCGGCTTTGCTTGGCAGCCCTTTGCGGACGGAAAAACCGTACTGCGAGGCGGCTACGGCATCTATTATGGCCGCGTCGTAGATTACGGACCCGCGTATCTGGGTGACAACGGGATAGTTAGCCTTGCAATGACCCAATGCGTCGGCACGGCTCAACCCAAGGTTACCTGCTCAACTGGTACTGCGACACCGATGTCGACTTTCCTCTCGCCCTCCTCGCCCTCACTATCTAACGCTGGTTGGGCGATCCTCCCGAGTTTTAATCCCACGCCCTATACACAAATCACCAGCTTCGATATCCAACATCAATTGCCCGCAGGCTTTATGGTGGATCTCGGTTTCAAACACACCTTGACCACACACGAGGATGGGATGGAGGATGGTAACACGCCGCTGCCGGGGCAAGGGACAATTGGGTCGGCCGCACACCCGAGAATACCTTGGAACAGCTACAATGGTAGCGTGCTCACCCTGCTGAGCGGCTTCAACGCCAACTATAATGCCGGGATCGTTCGAGTGGAAAAACGCATGGGGCATGGCCTCTCCTTGCTGGCCTCCTTCGCCTACTCCAAGTGTCTGGATCAGCTCGGCACGCCGATTACGCAATCGGAGGAAGGCAATGGGATGCAATACGCCGCGGATCCGTATAACTTGGGGCTCGATAGGGGACTCTGCGGCATGGACATCCGGTTGCGGACTGTTTACAGTTTCATGTATCAGTTGCCGGTTGGCCACGGGAAACCCTTGCTGAATTACGGGGGAGTCCTTAACAAAATCGTGGGCGGCTGGATGGTTACCGGCATCGCCACTTTTTCGGACGGAGAACCCGAGAGCGTGCAAGATAATTTCGACATTGCGAACACCGGAGAGGCGCTGGAGCGGCCAGATCAGTATTGCAATCCCAACCTTCCATTATCCCAGCGCACGACGGGGCAGTGGTTCAACGCCGCCTGTTTCGGAAACCTCAACGATGACGTAGCGGGTGTCCCATCCTCTTGGCATTACGGAACCTCCTCGAGAAGCTCGATTATCGTCCCTGGTACAAATGACTGGGACATCGCGGTCCTGAAAGATATTTCTGTGAACGAGCGAGCGCGTCTTCAGTTTCGCGTGGAGTCCTTCAATACTATGAATCACGTTCCCTTGAGCGAACCGAACGGCACAATGCAAGGCTCGACCTTGAGTTGCGTGGGTGAGCCATGTCAGGATGGGTTCCCCCAGATCAGCACGGCGGGCAACCCACGCCAAATCCAGTTAGCTTTGAAGCTCTTGTGGTGAGCGGCATCCTTACAGAGGCGGGGCAACACATCCCCCGCCTCTGTGCAGGCGAAAGAACTTACGCTTCTCGGGGATGGACTTAAAAGGGGGCACGTTCGAGGAGTTCCTGGTCCTCCCCCCAGTTTTGGGACCGCAGCCAGTAGTCCACCAAAGGGCACGGCTTGAGTTGTGCCGATTTGCAGCCCTCGCAAAGCATTTCAGGGACTTTACCCCCTGAAGCCCTCCATGGCTAAAGCCGCCACGACCGGGAATAGAACAACATGGTGCGGCCCAGCTAACGGTCGCCGCGGCGACCCCTGTCGGCAGCCCGCGGATTCCGAGGGGAAACTGGGGGATGGTAAGTGTCGAGTCCCGCATCACTCCGATGCGCGCTTACAGCGTCGCGAAAGCCCCGTTGGGGAGAGACACTAATGAAAATTCTCGTCGTCCGGCTTTTTATTCTCGGGTTGTTACTTTCCGCCCTGTGCAGCCTCGCAGTGGCGAGCGACGATTGGACGACCTCCACTCCCATTACCTACTGCATCGACTATGGTGATGGTCACGTCGGGAATCCTGCCTACCTGAAAACGATTGCCGAGGCCCCTCCCGACCTTCTGCATGTCGGCGAGGATGTGCCGTTCAGCAGCGTCTACGGAACCAAGGACGGGTACGCGGGTGACAAGTTCAAACTTCTTTCCCCCGAGGACTTGCGCGCCAAGATTACTGCGCTCACCGAATATGTCGCCAGCCTCCATCGAGCCGGTGTGCGGTGGGTGATCCCGTACATCAACAACAAGGCGGTCATCGGCGACCACGTCAAGCGCACTGGCATGTGGGAGTTCTTCGACCACTGGGACCAGTATGCCGAGTTTGGTTTCGGCCGGCGGCCCGCGGAAGACCTGGCGCTGGCGCAGATGGACTACCCGTTTCGCACCATCCGTCTGTGGAAGCCAACCGACCATTTCTACCCCAACAAGTTGTACGAGATGTGCAGCAATCATCCCACCTGGCGCCAGTATTTGCTGGCCGTCACCGCCAACATCGCGAAGTGCGGATACGACGGGACCTTCGTGGATGAAATGGTATTGCGCGACTACTGCCCATACGATGAGGCGAAATTCCACGCGTATGTCTTGGCCCGGTATGAGGCCGCCGAGCGCCAGCGGCGATACGGCACCGCCGACATCCACGCGCTGCGCATGGGTTATCCCGGCGAGGGCGCCCTGTGGCACGACACCCAGGAGTTCTGGGCGGAGAGCAACGCGGACCTGTTGGCAGCCGTCCGCGATGAAGGCCGGAAATACCGTCCTGACTTCTTCGTTGTGCCCAACCTGGGTCCCATCGCGAATTTCGACAGCGCTCGCAAGCGCATCACCTCCGGCATGGATCCGGGGCCGTGGGCGCGCTCCAGCAAGATCATCATGTTCGAGGAATGGCACCGTCCGGGCCAATTGGCCGACAACGTTTTTCTCGATTACCGGCTCCACTACAAGCTGGCTTTCTCCCTGGGATTTCGTGGCGGCATTCTCTCTTATATGGCTGGGGACCCGGTGGGGATCGAATTATCGATGGCGGAGGCGGCTGCCGGGGGAGGGGGAGCGCTGATTCAGCCGTACTACCACTCCCCGGAATCGCGTCGAAAATATGGGAGCTTTTTTAAGGAGCACGCGGACCTTTTGGAGGGGTATGACTCGCAGGCGGATGTGGGAATACTGTTCTCCTACGAGCAGCTCTGCTGGGGTAACACCTCTCACCTCCAGGACGCTTACCGTTTATCCGAATATCTGTCGAATCAGCATGTGACGTACGACCTCGTCAATCCCGCCAAGGCGACGGCCGAGCGGTTAGCACGCTACAAAGTTGTCATCACGCCTTCTTTGCTCTATCTGGCGGACGCGACGCTGAGGGCCCTGGAAACTTACGCCCACCACGGCGGAGTGTGGCTGAATATTGGAAATTCCGGTCGCTTTGACGATGTCGGAGGCTTGCGGCCAAGCCGGGCGCAAACCGGCCGCATCGTACGCGTGGATCAACTGAACGATGTGCTCGAATATCCCCGCTTCGCACCCTATCTTCTCACGGAAAATCAAGCATCCGATAACAAAGAGACCAAGGCCGTCCTCGACGCGATGCTGGCGGGTGAATATCCCCAGCGGGTGACGAAGCCGAAACAGGATCTAAGGGCGCTCCTCGAACAACAAACCGGCCGCAATTTGTCGGTGCTGGCGGGGTCGGGGCTGGAGGGATTGCGCTGCAACCTGTGGCGCAAGAAAGGCCCGAACGGTGAAACACTGACGGCCCATTTCGTCAATTACTACTGTCTAATTCCCCTCGAGGTGAAAATGGGCGGGGCCGAATTCCAGGTGGAAGGGCCGCCGGAGCGGTTTGCGCCGAGGGTGCTCGAAGGTGTCAGCGTGAGGCTGGGCGTGCCCGCCGATCGCGTTAAGTCGATCCGGGCGTTCGATCCGGATTCCTCAGCGCCGATTGCGCTGGAGTACCAACGCACTGCCTCCGGCATCGAATTCGTTTTGCCGGTGGTTCGCATTTATAAGCTTGTGGAGATCGACCTTAAACCCAGTGGCTGAACTTCGAGCCAGGGCCCAAGCGGCGAGCAAGGCTGGCTCCTTTCCGGTGCTTGTGGCAAGCAAGAAACAGCCACCCGCAAAGTCATGGATTCTCATTCTACAGGAGGCAGGTCGGACGATGTCAACGCGTTGTTCCAGAGCACTGCTCTTAGCATTTTTCTTGGTGGGTTCATTGGGCGCGTTTGGCGCTTGGGCGGCGGGCCTCGCCCAGGAGACTGAACGCGTCAACCCCATCGCGCCACCTGCCACGCCGCTGCCGCCTGAGGCGGAGTCGCGAGCCGTCACGCAGTTTTCGTTCTTTGTGTACGGCGACACACGGGGGCGCCGAGATGGCGTCGCGATTCAGTACGAACACTCCCTGATCGTGGATCAGATGATCGCGCAGATCAAACGGCTTGCCAGCACGCACTATCCGGTCCGGTTCGTTCTGCAGTCGGGCGACGCAGTTGCGAACGGGCGTGATCCGAAGCAATGGAACGTAAGCTTCGTGCCCGTCATCAATCGCTTGACGACGGAGGGCGGCATTCCGTACTTTCTCGTGCCGGGGAACCATGAAGCGACCACGACGCAGGCAGGCCTGCGAAATTACCTCGACGCAGTTTCGGCCCTTATCCCGCCGGAGGGTTCGCCGCGTCGCTTGACGGGCTATACGACATTTTCTTTTGGATATGGAAATACGTTCGTGCTTGCCCTGGACGCCAATATCGCGGGAGACGAGAAGCAGTATCAGTGGGTGAAGAGCCAGCTCGAAGGTCTTGATCGGAGCCGCTACGTCAACGTGATTGTGTATTGCCACCAGGCGCCGTTTTCTTCCGGCCCACATGGCGGGGCGAACATTGAGCAACCAACGGCGGAGCTGCGGGCACGCTACATGCCGCTCTTTAACGGGCACCACGTGCGGATCGTCTTCTCCGGACACGAACATCTATTCGAGCACTGGGTCGAACACTACACCGATGCCAGCGGGCAGCATCGCATGGACCTTGTCGTCTCCGGCGGCGGCGGAGCGCTGATCTACCCCTATATGGGGGAACCCGATCTTCGCGAGTATCTGAAAGCGAACGACGCGAACAAAGTGACGCTGCAACATCTCGTCAAGCCGGGTGTGGAGCGAGGATCAAATCCCTACCACTTCGTGATCGTCCGCGTGGACGGCGAAAAGCTCGACATGGAAGTCATCGCTGTGGATTGGGGCACCGGCTTTCAGCCGTATCGGAGCAATAAGGTCGCACTGCAGGACCCGGCACAGTAGGGTCGAGGAGAGTAGTGTTGAGACGAACCCGGAGGGAATTCTGGTGGGCATCCCAGGGCGCATTCAATCGGTCGGCGTAACCATATTTGCCCTGTGTCTTGCGGCGAACTTTGGAATCGGTCAAACAGCGGACCACCCGGTACAGGCTGTTCCCGATCCGGGGGTCGTGACCACGCGACAATCGATCACGCCGGCCGGAGTGCAGAGTGTTTTCAGCGGCCGCGTCTACGGCGTGGCCTTTGGAAGTTCGAGCGAGGTCCTTTACGTTGCGCTCAACTCGGGGGCAATTTATGAACTCAGGTGGCAAGGCAACCAAGTTTTGAGGATTGTTCGAGGCCCCGCGCGTCCGGGCATGCAAGGTGTCGCGCTGGATCCCGTCACCAGTGAGCCGCTGCTGAGCGCATCGTTCAAAAACGCCAGTCAACTGACTCGCATTTCCGGGAACGAGGAAGGCGTGATTGCGGACCACCTCGGAACGTTCACGGTGGGTGGACTTTCTGCTGCCGCGGAGAAGAACACGGCGGGAGAGCGCGATGCGGGAGTAGCGCTCACTTTCAACGACGCGTTGGCCGTCATTGATCTTGCCTCCGGTAAGCTCAAGGGAGAGGTGAAGACCGGCATCGCGCCCTTTGGTGTGGCGGTGAACAGGGGAAGCACGGTCGCCTACGTGAGCAACTGGGGCGGCCGTTTCCCGCGGCCCGAGGATGTAACGTCGCCTACGGGCAACAGCCCAAACGCCGATCAGGTGGTCGTGGACAAACGCGGTATCGCTTCCTCCGGAACCGTTGCGCGGGTGGATCTTGGGTCCCTGAAAGTGACGAACGAAGTCGCCGTGGGCTTGCACCCGACGGCCTTGCATTGGGATGAGGCCCACGCGCGGCTCTTCGTCACCAACAGCAATTCGGATTCGATTTCGGTGGTCAACACGCAAACCAATCAAGTGGCGCAAACCATTTCCCTCCAGCCCTTCGCGAGAAAGGTGGCGGGGATTGCTCCCAACGCGCTGGCGGTAAGCACCGACGGGAAAACGCTCTACGTGGCTTGTGGTGGAATCAACGCGGTCGCCGTCCTCCGCACGGCGGACGGGCGCCTGGAAGGGTTGATTCCTACGGCGTGGTACCCGAACGATCTGCGGCTTAGTCCCGATGGGCAGTATTTGGCGGTCGCGAATCTGATGGGAGTGGGCCCTGGGGGAAACGACGCCGATGTCGAGCGCTGGGCCAAGCGGGACCATCTGAACATCCAGCCTGGACCCACGCGGCGCTTTGTGCATTCCGACCGTTCCTCCGTGCAGGTGATCCGCTTGCCGGACGCGGCACAATTGAGCGGTTACACCACCGCCGTGATCGAGAATAATAAGATGCTGGCGGGCAATCCTGGGGGGGCCGCCGCCCCCAGCATCCATACGGGTTTGAAGCCCTTGCCCGTGCCGTTGCATGCCGGCGACCCATCGCTGATCGATCATGTGGTGTTCATCATCAAAGAGAATCGGACCTATGATCAAATCTTGGGGGACTTGGCCCAGGCGAACAGCGATCCGACCTTGCTGGTTTACGGACGCGACGTGACGCCTAACCATCACCGCTTGGCGGAACAATTCGTGGTGCTCGACAACTTCTATGCCACGGGCGGAAACAGCGCCGACGGCCATCAGTGGCTCACCCAAGCAGCGGAAACGGATTACGTCTATTGGCCGGGGTATACCGGGCGCAGCTATCCCTTCGAGGGTTCTGATCCTGTCGCCCCGGCCAGCAGTGGTTTCATTTGGGATGCGGCGCTCAGCCGCAATCGAACGGTGGAAGACTTTGGTGAATATGTGGGTGTCCCGGCCGTCGGGCCAGTATGGAGCAAAGAGCACGCAGATCTCATGGGCGAGTGGAAAAAGGGTGCGGACCTTGCCGGCCATTTTCACGTGGTGGCCCCTCTGGCACCCCTGAACAAGATTCTGGCCAAAGACTACCCTTACTGGACGGTCGCCGTTCCTGACGTGGTGCGTGCGCAAATCTTCCTGAAGCACCTCCAGGCTTGGGAGAAGAACGGCTCCATGCCCAATCTGGTGCTCGTGCAGTTGCCCAACGATCACACCGCGGGCACAGACCCCGGCATGCCGGTTCCCCAGGCGATGATCGCCGACAATGATCTGGCCCTCGGCCAAATCGTTGCCGGTCTCTCCCACTCGCGATTCTGGAAAAGTATGGCGATCTTGGTGGTGGAAGACGACGCCCAATCCGGACTCGATCACGTCGACGGCCATCGCACTGTTGCCCTGGCGATCAGTCCCTACACTTGCCGCGATTCGGTGGATTCGACCTTTTACTCACAAACCAGCATGCTGAAGACGATCGAGTTGATGTTAGGCCTGCCCACGCTTTCGGTGTTTGACCTGATCGCCAATGACATGCGCAATAGCTTTCAGCTTACGCCCAATTTCACGCCCTACGACGCGGTGACGCCCAAGCAGTCACTGGAAGAACTGAATCCTCCTCTCGAAAGCCTGAAGGGGCCCGCGCGTGAAGCAGCTGCGGCTTCGATGAAGATGAACTTCAACCTGCCGGATGCTGCGCCCACGGACAAGTTGAATCGTATCTTGTGGCATCAGGCGCGCGGCTGGCACACGCCGTACCCGCGCGCCGGGCAAGCCGTCTTCGCTCCTTACGCGGTTGACCTGGATGATCAGGAAAAGAAGGAGAGGAACGAGGCGAGGTGACTTCCGGCTTTTCCAAATCAGTGAAACCGTTAGGCGCTCCAGGCGGCTCTGCTCCAAGCTGCCGCTCCTCGAACCAGCCGTCATTTGGACCGGCCGGAGGCGGTTCGCTCTTGGGGGAGGGCCAACGAAGGAGCATTTCCCCCGTCGCATTTCTCCCGCTGCCGCACCTGCATCCAGAAACTGGTCCGGAGCAGAAGAGAAAAGGGGGTAGAGCTATTCTCTCGCACCCGACTGCGGAGACTGCTCCACCCCCATGCCCTTCACGCACCACGAGCTTTACTTCTGGGCCAGCAGAATCGGTATGCGCTGGATCAGCTTGGGGCCCTCAGCGAGCATCGGCGGTTGAGCCTTGGCCGCCGGGTAGTAGATAACCAGACCGGCCTCTGCAAGACGCAGGGTGCGAACCGTGCCGCGGTCTCCGTGCCGCTCGACGATCAACCCGCTCTTGCCCGAGGAACTGTGGCTGCGGGTCGAAGCCATAACAATTGTCTCTGTCTGATCCTGTTCACGGGTCAACACCGTGTAATCGGGGGAGCCGCCGCTGAAATTGAGTCGGAACGAGTAGTCTCCGGGGGCTAGAACGGCATTTCCCCAGTGGGTTTCGAAGGGCAGATTGAACTTACCTTGGACTTCCTGCGCGTTGGCCAGGCTCGCGCCGAAACACACGGTCACCAGGGCCAGCACCGCAAATTTCATCAGTCTCAAGCTTCGATTCGTGTTCATGACATCCTCCTCAGTGGAATTGGGCAACGACGCTGCATTTGTTGCCTCACCTCTTAAAACGCAAAGGGCGGGTGAAAACTGTCATGCCCAGTAATATTTTTTGGTGGTGGTGCAGTTTGCTGTAGCGGCGGTCTATGACCGCCGACCTGTAGCGTCGATCTCCGATCGACGATTCGGCGGTCATAGACCGCCGCTACAACCGTAAGGGCACGCCATGGCGTGCCCCTACCATTTTTCCCCGCCTCGGGGCGAGAAGATATGATAGGTTGTTACCAATCGGGGTATAACAGGGTCCTCAAGAGGATGTATGGCGGAGACCCCGGCACACGACATCACGCAACTACTACAGGCCTGGAGCGAAGGGGACGAGCGGGCGCTCGACAAGCTCATGCCCCTGGTCTACCGGGAGTTGCACCGGCTGGCGAAGCGCTTCATGGCGCACCAGCCTCCCGGCCACACGCTGCAAACCACGGCTCTGGTGAATGAGGCTTACCTGCGACTGGTGGACGCCGGAAAAATGAGCTTTAAAAACCGCGCCCAGTTTTTCGGCGTCTCCTCCCAAGTGATGCGGCGCATCCTGGTGGATTTCGCGCGACGCCAGGGTTCCCAGAAGCGTGGCGGCGAAGTGCAGCGGGTGTCGCTCGAGGAGAGTCAAGTTGTTTATGGAGAGCGAGGTGCGGATTTGGTGGCGCTCGACGGCGCTCTCCAGGCTCTTGCCGCCATCGACGTGCGAAGAAGCCGGGTGGTGGAGCTGCGCTTTTTTGGCGGACTGAGCGTGGAGGAAACGGCGGAAGTGCTCCGGGTCTCACCCGAAACCGTGATGCGCGATTGGAAGGTGGCCAAGGCCTGGCTGGGGCGCGCGCTGAATCGGTAGCGCAGTGCGGCGGCGCTGATCCGGGTCGGTCGCGCACCGTTGGCCTGAAAATAGCTGTGCCGAAGGCACCTTGGAGTGCGGTAGCAGCGGCTACCGCCTTCCGCCTTCGATTCATACGGCAAATGGGCGAGGTGCGGAGGACGAAAGGCGGTAGCCGCTGCTACCGCACTCCAAGAGGTGCGATGAGTGGAGAGAAGCGGGATGAAACCTGAGCGTTGGGAGCAAGTGGCGCAGATCTTTAGCGCGGCTCTCGAGCGCGAAGGGAGCGAGCGCTCGGCTTTCCTGGGGGAGGCCTGTGCGGGGGATGAGGAACTGCGCCGGGAAGTGGAATCGCTGCTCGCCCGCGAAGGAAAAGACACGAGCCTTATGGAATCGCCCGCCCTGGAGGTGGCGGCCAAGCAACTGGCGCGCGGGAGCCCGTCGAGCAAGGATATCGCCAGCCTGATCGGCAAGACGGTTTCCCATTACCGCATCGTCGAGAAGCTGGGCAGCGGCGGCATGGGAGTGGTTTACAAGGCCCAGGACACCAAGCTCCCGCGCCTGGTCGCCCTGAAATTCCTGCCGGAAGTCATGGTGGAGAGTCCCGAGGCGCTCGAGCGCTTCAAGCGCGAGGCGCACGCCGCTTCCGTCCTCAATCACCCGAATATCTGCACGATCTATGACGTTGATGAGCACGGCGGTCGGCCATTCATCGCCATGGAATTGCTGGATGGGCAGACGCTGCGGGAGCGAATCGAGAACTCGAAACTCGAAAATCGAAACTCGAAAACCGGGTCGAAGGCGATTCTCCCTTCCGGACCCTTGCGGCTGGAGGAGGTGCTCGACCTGGCGATCCAGATTATCGACGCGCTGGACGTGGCGCACGCCAGGGGGATTGTTCACCGCGACATCAAGCCGGCGAATATTCTGGTCACGCCGCGCGGCCAGGCGAAGATTCTGGATTTCGGCCTGGCGAAATTAACGTCGCCTCTAGCGCACGCGCCGGCGATGTCGACCGCTCCCGAGAGCTTGACCAGCACGGGCGCGGTGATGGGCACCGTGGCCTATATGTCGCCGGAGCAGGCGCGCGGCGAGCGGCTGGATGCGCGCACTGACCTCTTCAGCTTCGGCAGCGTGCTTTACGAGATGGCGACGGGCCGGCAACCGTTCGGCGGAAACACTTCGGCGGCCGTCCTTGGCGCGGTTCTTCACCAAGCCCCAACGCCACCCCTCAAGCTGAAGCCCGACTTACCCCCCAAGCTCGAAGAAATCATTCACAAGGCGCTGGAGAAAGACCGTGACCTACGGTATCAAGTCGCCTCGGAGATGCGTTCAGATCTGAAGCGTCTGAAACGGGATTGCGAATCGGGCGCCGCCAGCGTAGCGATGCCCGTGGCGCACCAGGCGAACCGGCGGCGCATCGTTCCAATCGCCTCCGCAATCCTGTTGTTGTTCCTGGCCGCGCTAGTCGGCCGATTCATCCTCTATCGTTATTCGGGGCACACTCCTCCCCCTACAACAACCTGGGAACAGATCACTTTCCTTACAGACTCTGCCGTCTACCCCGCCCTTTCGCCGGACGGACGTATGCTGGCGTATATCCGAGGGAGTGACCCATTTTTCGGCCCGGGTCAGGTTTACGTTAAGCTGCTGCCGGATGGGGAACCCGTCGAGCTGACTCACGATAAGAGTGCCAAACTCAGCCCGGTTTTTTCCCCGGACGGTACCCGGATTGTCTACGGGACTGCCCCCGCCTGGGAGACGTGGGAAGTGCCCGTCCTGGGGGGTGAGCCACATCTGATGTTTCCCAATGCTTCTTCTCTGAGCTGGATTGACGGCGGGAAACACCTGCTCTTCTCGGAAATCAAGTATGGAATCCATATGACGGTCGTTACTACCGATCCAGGGCGCGGGCAGAGCCGGGACGTGTATGACCCTCCAGGTGAACGCGGCATGGCCCACCATTCTTACCTCTCCCCGGACGGCCAGTGGGTTCTTGTCGTTGAGATGGATAACCTGGGCCAACTGGGGCCTTGCCGCGTGGCTCCCTTCCAGGGAGGCGGCCCCGCGCGTGCCGTCGGCCCCCCCGGGAGTGTCTGTACTTCCGGCGCCTGGTCCCCTGACGGTAAATGGATTTATCTCTCGGCGAAGAAGGGTGACAAGTTTCACATCTGGCGTCAGGAATTCCCTGACGGACAGCCCGAGCAATGGACTCCCGGCGCCACTACCGAGGAAGCAGGCATCGCGATGGCTGCGGATGGCAAGTCATTCCTCACTTCCGTTGGCACCCGCAACAGCATGGTCTGGATCCACGACCAACGTGGCGAGCAACCGATTTCCCCGGAAGGCCAGGTGGGAATGCTCGCGGTATCAGATTCGCAGGATTGGAGAAGGAACCGGAAAAACTTAGCCTTTTCCGCGGATGGGCAGAAAGTCTATTACTTGGGCGCGAACGGGCGGACAAGCGGGTCCGAACTGTGGGTCAGAGAAATCGCCACCGGGAAAGCGGAGCAAGTCTTGCCCAGTTACTCCATGAGCTCTTTCTCAGTTTCCCGGGACGGAAAAGAGGTCGCCTTTGCCAGGGCGGATGAGAACGGCCGCTACGGCTTGTGGGTCGCCCCCACAAACCATAGCCTCTCGCCACAACACATCGATTCCTCGGCGGTCGAAGATACTCCAGCGTTTTTGCCCGACGGTGACTTGTTATTTCGCGCAGTCGAGGGAGGGGCCAACTACCTCTATCGGATGCACGTTGACGGAACCGACCGCCGGAAAGTGAGCTCGGGCAACATCCTGGAGTTATATGCTGTCTCGCCGGACGGCCGTTGGGCCTCCGTCCTAGCTCCAGACCCCAGCGAGGGGTACCATTATGCGACCTTCGCGCTTCCCGTCGAGGGCGGCTCTCCTGTTCGGTTGTGCGTGAATAATTGCTACCCCAAATGGGATGCCCGTGGGGAATTCATGTACATGGATTATCTTGGGCAGTCAGACCCAAATAGTTACGCATTGCCGATCCAGCATGGATCGGGACTTCCGGACCTGCCCTCTACAATCATCTCGGGAACTGCGGACTTGAAGAAATTGAAATCAGCTCTAGTCTTTCCGCACATCGTGGACGGAGCTTTCAGCCCATCCTTATACCTTTACTCGGTTCACACCATCCACCGAAACCTCTTTCGTATTCCGTTACAGTGAGCCTGCCGAAGACATGCTGTTCCAGCGATTCGTCTTGACTTCCCGGTGGTTTGCAAGTAGCTTGAAATTTCATTCCTGAAATTCTTGGCTCATAATCTAAAGATTTGGTTCGCAGAAAGAGCCTTCCCCGATTAGATCTTTTCCTCCGGAGCTGCCACGGTATGGACGGGTTTGGGCTATGCAGCTCCGCTCTCGCTATTAGCATCCTTACTTCGCAATCTTACCAGGGAGGTGCCCATGCGCAAGTTGGGGCTTGAAGCGTGCCTTGTGACCGCAACTGCGATGGTTGTTCTGTTTTCGCCGGCGGCTTGGGCGCAAAGCACAATTTCAGGCCAAGTCAAGGATGCTTCAGGCGCGGTAATGTCAGGTGTCAGGGTGGAAGCGGCCAGCCCCGCACTCATCGAAGGATCACGCACCACGACGACTTCCCGCGATGGACGATACGCCATCGTCGACGTCCGTCCCGGCACTTACACGATGACCTTCACAAGGGAGGGATTCGCCACCCTGAAGGAACAAGCGGAAGTGCTCGCCAACGTGACCGTGCCCGTGGATGCCAACATGCAAGTCGGGTCGATGGGGCAAACCGTCGACGTGCAGGGACAGTCAGGTACGGTGGATGTTGAGGATGTGGCCCACCCCGAGGTGCTGACACGCACGGAAATTGATTCGGTGCCGACAGCGCGAAATCTCCAGTCCGTCGGGTCCTACATTCCGGGAGTTCACCTCAATATCCCGGACGTCGGCGGCTCTCAGCAGATCCAACAGACGTACATGGCGGCGCACGGTAACCCGCATCACCACCAAGTGGTCATGCTCGATGGCATGCTGGTCAACGCGACGCAGAGCGACGGCCAGTCTCAGAATTACCTGGATAACGAGATGATTCAAGAGGCCACCTACTCCACCATGGGTAACCCTGTGGATTCCGAAGCGGGCGGCGTCTTCGCCAACATCGTGCCCAAGGATGGCGGCAATAACTTGCATGGAGAGTTCTTCGGGGCCTACGTCCCCTCGCAGTTTGTGGGAGCGAACCTCGACTCGACCCTGGTGGCGCGCGGCATTGCGGCGCAACCTGGGGTCACGCAAATTCAAGACTTCGACGGTTCATTGGGCGGCCCCATCCAAAAGGATAAGCTCTGGTTCCTTTTCTCCGCCCGCAAACAGCTCACCTACGTGCAATCGCCGCTTTGCAAGAATACCGATGGCAGCCCGTGCGTCGAGCAGGACCACATCAACACCGGCCACTTGCGCCTGACCTATCAGTTGAATTCCCGGAACAAGCTCAGCGCGATGTGGATGCGCGATTTCAAGAAAAATGATGACGAAGTGGTGTTCAACGTTGCCAACGGTGTGCCCGCCACGCTCAGCGCATCCACCCAGCGTATTCCCTGGATGCTCTATATCACGCAAGAAAAGTGGACCTGGACCCCGACTCCCAAGCTGCTTCTGGAGGCCGGCTTCTCCTTGAACAAGCTCGATTTCAATATCCTGTACCAGAATGGCCAGACCCAGGTTCCTTTCTCCCCGGCATGGTATTCGGACGTTCTGCTCCAGGATACCGTGCAAAATCTGAGATACAACGTGGGCACGTATCAGTCGTATTACTACACTAGCCGCTTTGTCGCGCAAGGTGGCGGCGCGTATGTAACGGGAGGGCATCAGATCCGGTTTGGAGTTCAGGATAGCTGGGGTCCGGCCTACCAAAAAAACATCATGAATGGCGACCTTTACGCCATTGAGGCCAATGGCGTGCCGACCAGCGTCACGGTTTATAACACACCGACAGACAGCAAGCCGTACCTGAACGCCGATCTCGGTCTCTACCTTCAGGACACCTGGGCCTGGAAGCGGCTGGCCCTAACTCTGGGAATCCGCTGGGATTATTTGTCCAACCAGCTCAATCCGGAAAGCGCGGACGCCGGCAGGTTCGTACCGGCCCGCAGCTTCGCTGCCGTTACCTGCGACACGTATAAGGGGATCTCTTGCTTCAAAGACTGGGCGCCGCGGCTGGGCCTCGTCTACGATCTGTTCGGCAGCCACAAGACCGCATTAAAGGCCAGTGTGGGGAAATACGAGTCGCCGCTAGTCCAAGCCAACCTGAACCTGCTCAATCCGATGCTCCTCGCCTCCCAAAGCCGCGCCTGGATCAACACCGGCGGCTGTACCGGCCCGGCGTGCTTCCCCACCGACGCCCAGATCGGTCCTGCTCCCAGCGCGGGTTTCGGCACCTTGACGCCCCGGTCCATCGACCCCAATTATCATCGCGAATACAACCTACAGTATTCGGTGGGTGTCCAGCACCAGATCCGGAACGGCCTGATGCTGAACTTCAACTGGGTCCGCCGCGATGATTACCAGCAGGCCCTGACTTTGAATCAAGCGGTGCCGTCTTCGGCCTGGACGCCGGTTACCATCGCCAACCCGCTGGATGGCACGCCGCTCACTTTGTATAACCTCAACAAGGCCTATGCGGGACTGACGCCGCAAATCTACCAGACCAACACGCCTACGAGCCTGCGCGCGAATTCCTACAACGGCATCGAAACGTCAGTTCAGGGCCGGTTGCCGCACGGGGCCTTCATCTTTGCCGGCTGGACTATCGATCGCGAGCTTTCTCGTCAATGCGACGAGACGATCGGCGCCAACTCGCTGAACGACCCGAATTCGCTCCGGTACTGCGATTGGTACGGCAACATGTATCAGGACCTCGGTGCGGTTGGCTCGATTCCCTATCGGAGCGAATTCAAGCTGCAGGGAAATGTCCCTCTCCGGTACAAGTTCGAAGCCAGCGCCTCTCTCTATTCCGCTCCGGTGTACAACACAAATTTCGCGCTTAACAATGTGACCTCGGGATTTCCCATATTCCCGAACCCGGAGCCCATCTTCGCGGGCGCGCAACAGGGATTCAAAGAGGTCTACTGGACGTTGACATCGAGCACCAAGTATCCCGCCAACTGCAACTGCTCCACTCCCGGCGCTGTCGTAGATTCTGGTCTGGCGCAGGGTGCGGAGACGATCATGCTGGTTGCACCGGGCAGCCGTTTGACGCCTCAGTTGACTCAGCTTGACATCGGCATCCGGCGGGGGTTCGTCATCCATGAGCGTTACAACGTCAAGGCCGAGGCCCAGATCTTCAATGTCCTTAATTCCAACGCCGTCACCGCGGAAGCCCAGACGCTGGGATCGTCGGTCACGCCCTTCGTGAAAGGCGGGATCGGCGGTGTCCCATCCGCTATCCTCAACCCGCGCATGTTGCGGCTTGCCGTGCAATTTAGATTTTAGGAGCCATGATCGGCAAAACCCTATCGCCCTTGACTTATCGCTGAACCAGCAGTTTTGTTAGAGACCCTAAGCTAAGATGAAACGGGAATAACTTGGGTGCTCACGCAACTGGGCGTCACAGCAAAGCCGAACTATACGCATAGCGCTGGTTTTAGTCTAATTTTACGAGGGGTGGGACGCCACGGCGTCAATCGTGCGCCGTGGCGTCGTTGGGGTGAGACGTGCCAAGGTCAACCGACGTAATCGGACTTGATCTTGAGCTTCTTGCCTGCGATCACGTTGATCTGCTCTTGATAGAACGTTTGCCCATTGGCATTTCGCAACTCGATGGTGTGGGTGCCAGCTCGTAAGGGGAACTTTTTCAGTTCGCCCGTGCGGCCCGCAAATCCGCCATCGACGAAAATTTGATTACCCTTCTGCTTCGTCTGAATCTCGACTTCACCCGCATTAGGGACATAATATCCCGGTCCATACCAGGGACCGTACCAAGGGCCGTAATACCCGTAAAATCCAGAGTAAAACGCCGGACCGAAACCCACGCCCACATAGGCTCGTCCACCATAGAATCCGCGTGCAGACGCTGCCGGTGCAAAGGTCACAAACGCCAAAAGGGCAATCGCTAAGTACTTCAAAAAGCGTGTCATGGCTGCTGCCCTCCTTCCAACGCCGGCCTTCAAAACCCGCTTGCTCTTGACCGGCACACTCCCTTGGATGCAAAAACGGACAAATTTGCTGCTTCCGATAAGCGCTTTAAAATCAAGTGTATAAGTGTAATTATTTGGGCAGATCTTGGTATTGGTGGGAATTCGCGGGGTATCCACAATGCCACTTGCCACATTGGCCGTTTAGATCTTATTCCAATACCAAAGGCTGTAGCCGGTGGCGCGGTCCAGGGGCTGTTTGGCGATCTTGAGATGCAGGAGGATCTGGCCTCGATGGTGGCCCTCGTGGGCAAGCGCGTAACCAAGAAAAGCCACTGGGCCTAACTTGGTGCCTTTGATGCACCCTGTGCGCTCCGCTTCGGCGAACAATTCTCCCATGGCTTCGCCGGAATCGATAAGCGCCTGCCGCAGCGTCGTCCGGGAAGCCGTCCCGCTGGGAATTTTCTTGAGGCGCTTTGCCAAAGCTCGGGCGCGCCGCTCGAGCCAATAGAATCGTGCCATGTGGATATGCACAAAATAACTTGTCACCGCCTTACCCCGCGGGAGAATCGTCGCTGCCAGTTGCTCGTCGGTGAGAGCATCGAGCAACCGCAAGTTCACGCGGTTATTGAGGTGCCAAGTGTCGGCGAGACCGCATGGAATATTGGTTTGGTCAGTCACAGGCCTCCTCACGTTTGTTAGAGTTCCGGCTCGGCCAGCCCAAGTTCGAAAGAGTTAGGAAGATACCCCGCGAATAGATTACCACGAGTTGTTGCTGCTCATGACCAGCCCATTCCCCATTGCTGGCCCAAGCGGGGAGTCGCAACAGATTTCCCTCCTCGGTTAGGAAATCGGCAGCGCGCTGTGCCGATTGAGCGAGGTCAATTTCTGTGGTGTCTTTCTCATTGACTATGGGCCGTGGCGGGTGCAAAATTTTCATTGGGGTTGTCAGGGGAAAATAGTTCGGGTTTCTGGTGGCTCAAGCCCTCTGGTCCTGGCACACGGTACAATCATGCACAGCAAGAAATGGAAGTTCGGCATCGGCATCGGCATCATTCTCGCTGTAGTAGCCTGGGAAGGCATTTCTGGGTTCCAGGAGAACAAAACCTATTACGTGACGGTGAACGAGCTCACCCAAGCGCAAGCGGCGCGCCGCCATGTGCGGGTGGGTGGTGTAGTTGCGCAAGGATCAGTTGAGCGCCGCGGCGGACAACTCAGCTTCCGGCTCGCTCAGGACACAAAATCCATTCCCGTAACCTACGTGGGGACCGATACGTTACCCGACACCTTCAAAGACGGCGCGCAGGCGATTGTCGACGGCGACTATCTGGCCAACGGGGAGTTCCGGGCCGAGAAAATCCAGGCCAAATGCGCTTCCAAGTACCAGGCTGCACCAGGCTCACGGGGAGAGGGCATGAAGGGCCCGGTGGCCGCGCTAAGCGGCGAAAAATGAGCTTCCGGGCATAGACCTCAGGCTGCCCGCAGCTTCCATCTCTGCAACTAGAGCCCCTCAGGGAGTATTTATGAACCAAGTCGGTAGTGTCGGTCTTATTGCCTCCCTGGCGTTCGCGGCCTATGCCCTTGTTGCCGGAGCCGTGGGGGGCAAGCTCCGCAGCCCGCGCATCACCCACAGCGCCGAGCGTGCCGCCTGGGGATTTTTCCTGATGATTACGCTGGCGGTGGTTGCCCTGGAATACATGATCCTCACGAACGACTTCCACAACGCCTATGTGGCCGAACATTCCAACCGTGATTTGCTCACCTATTACAAGGTTGCCGCGCTGTGGGCTGGACAGGAAGGGTCACTGCTGTTTTGGACGTGGCTGCTTTCAATTTACAGCGCCTTGGTGGTCTGGCAGAACCGCCGCAAAAACCGCCAGTTAATGCCCTACGTGATTTCCGTGCTGATGGGAGTGGGCACTTTCTTTTCTCTCCTCGTCTTTTTCGTCGCGAACCCCTTCCAGGAACTCTCCTTGGCAACGAGCACGGGCACGCAAGCCTTTTCCGCGCCGGATGGCAACGGATTGAACCCGCTCCTCCAATACCACTCCATGGTGATTCACCCCCCCATGCTTTACCTGGGTTACGTCGGTATGGTGGTGCCGTTCGCCTTTGCCATGGCGGCGCTCATTACCCGGCAATTGGGGGACAATTGGATTCGCACCACCCGCCGCTGGACGATGGTTCCGTGGATGTTGCTCGGCTGTGGGATTCTGCTGGGCGGTAACTGGGCTTACGCCGTGCTGGGATGGGGCGGCTATTGGGGATGGGACCCGGTGGAGAACGCCTCGCTGCTGCCGTGGCTCTCCGGAACGGCCTTTCTGCACTCGGTGATGATTCAGGAAAAGCGCGGAATGTTGAAAGTTTGGAACGTCGCCCTGGTCATTCTGACGTTCTTCCTGAGCATCTTCGGCACCTTCCTGACGCGCAGCGGGATCGTTTCTTCCGTGCACGCTTTCGCGCAATCCAACATCGGCCCATTCTTTGCCGTTTTCCTCGCCATCATTCTGTTCTTTTCCGTCACCCTGCTTTTCCTGCGCCTGGACCATTTGAAAAGCGAGAACAAGCTTGATTCCATGGTCTCGCGCGAAAGTGGCTTCCTTTTCAATAATTGGATTTTGCTGGCGCTGGTGTTCGCGGTGTTCTGGGGAACTCTGTTCCCGGTCATTTCGAAGGCTGTGGAGAATGCGACGGTCACGGTGGGCGCCCCCTTCTTCAACAAAGTGGCGATCCCCATGGGCTTGCTGCTCCTGCTCTTGACCGGCGCCGGACCGCTGCTGGCGTGGCGCAAGACGTCATTCCAAAGTCTGAAGAGGAACTTCACACTGCCGCTCATTGTGGCGATGGTGGCAGGCGCGGCGATGTTCGCCGAGGGCGTACGCAACTTCTACGCGTGGATGACCCTCTTCCTCTCCGTTTTCGTCCTCGTCTGCATCGTAGGAGAATTCTGGAAAGGCGCGCGCACCCGCATGAAGACCGCGAAGGAAAACTTTGCTCAGGCCCTTTACAATCTAACCATGCGTAATACCCGGCGTTATGGCGGCTATATCGTGCACATTGGGATTGTTCTGCTCTTCATCGGCTTTGCTGGACAAGCGTTTAAAACGGATGCGAAGGGATTGATGCAACAAGGGGATCTTCTGCGTGTAAAGAATTACCTGCTGCGCTGTGATGGCCTCATCACCGGCGACAACCCCAACTACGAATACACGCGCGCCCTCATCACGGTGACCAAGAATGGCGAGGCTTTCACCTCGATGCACCCTGAAAAGCGCTTCTACAAGGCCAGTCAGCAGCCTACCAGCTACGTGGCCATTCACCCCACGCTGGCAGAAGATGTCTACGTCGTGCTGGCGGGAATGGATCCCGACACCGGCAAGGCCATCATTCAGGTGTTTGTCAATCCGCTGGTCATGTGGGTGTGGATCGGCGGTTTCGTGACCCTGCTGGGGACTTTGTTGGCGATGGTTCCGAGCCGGGTCGAACGCGAGATGGCGGAAATGCGCCAAGCGCAGGAATTGGCAGTGCAGGCTGGGGATGCGTACTAGTACTTAGTTGCATAGAATAGCGATATATGGTAGTGTGGCTCGTATGAGCAAACGAGCCACCGTGGTGATTTTGAGTTCCGAAGATCGTCTCACCTTGGAGCGCTGGGTGCACTCCGGTAAGAC
>Ga0326727_10000847_pt1 | contig 120782 bp, 199 predicted proteins | sample MB2enrmetagenome_FD_207643 | JGI IMG/M metagenome (GOLD analysis project Ga0326727, IMG submission 207643) | Lab enriched peat soil microbial communities from McLean, Ithaca, NY, United States - MB29MY | ecosystem: Environmental > Terrestrial > Soil > Wetlands > Peat | place: USA: New York... | reverse complement strand
CGGACAAACAGCGCCTCCTCATCTTCGACGAATTCCGCGAGGACTTCGAACTCCCCAAGTACAAGTTCCCGGAACAAGATGGCCCGGACGTCGTCCTCGCCTCCAGTCAGATGTCTTCGGGACCTCGCATTACCGGAAGCCAACTCCGACGCTTTCACCGCCTCGCTGATGGAGACGCAGAGGCAAACGTTGGCATCGAGGAGATCGCGTCCGTCACGCAGCCGATGTCCTTCTGGAATCGCCTGTTCGGCAAGAAAGACACGAGGGAGACGACCGGTACCATGTCGGTCGAGGAATTCTTCTCGTCCGTAAAGAACACTGCCGAGGAGCTCCAGATCGTGAAGGAGCGGGCAAAGGGTTACGAGGAGGCGGTGAAAAAACGCTCGCGCGACTGGGCAGCGAGCACTCGTCGAGCGGCTCGAAGCGGGTCTCAACGCCGTCCGCATGGAGACGCAGCTCGTTGCGATGGGCCTGACCAAGTACCTCAGCGAAGAGAGTCTTGTCTGCTTCTACAAGGCGTCGAAGAAGGGTCTGCGCCTCGACTGGGTCGCCAACTTCACGCGAACGATCCCTCCTGAAGTCACGACCAAGAAAGTGCGCGCCGACGAAGTAGGTGCGTTCGACAACTACGTAGTGCTCCACTACGACCCCGCCGAGAAAGCGTTCTCGGAAACCGAGTGGGAGCAACTTGCCCGAACGAGCAAGGACCCCATCCTGTTCGGCCTCATGAAGGGCCGACGCATCCTCTACTTCGTCGGCGACTGGATCGACGAGGTCTGCGACCTCACGCTGGACCAGCTCGCAGACGTCATCGGCAAAGATGCCGTAAAGACGATCGCCTGACAGACGCGGGCCCGCTCGCGTCAAGACACGAGTCAAGCCCACGGGGCTGACGACTCGGCCTGCCGTCAGCAACCACACCGGCCTGGATGGCCGCAATGCCGGTGGGTCAAGCGCAGCCTATCCCAACACGTATCCGTTCCGCCACCCTGTAGAACACGGGATCCATCGAGAGCGGCTTCGTCACCGGCGAACCCATGCCGTCCAGGTTCATGAACGTGCTGAACTGTTTTTCCCACACCAGACGTACGAGCTCCGCCGACGGCTTTACGCCGCCATCGATCGCGTCCGCGATTAGCTTGGCCTCGTGATCGTACTCGTCCGGATCGCATCCCAGACGAAGGAGACCTTCGGGATCGAGGTCTACCAACGCAGTGCGCACTATCTCGAACGTGCTCATTTCCACCAGCTTACCAGAGCGCCTGGCTGGACTCGAACCAGCTACCAACAACATCTACGGTGTTGCTGCTCTGCCATTTGAGCTACAGGCGCATCGTGGGCCCCCGGGGAATTGAACCACCGGACCTCCCGCGGATCGCAAGCGACGCGCAGGTGCTCTGGCCTCTGAGCTAGGAGCCCTCGAATTTAGCGAAGCCTCGGAAGACACGAGACGTATCTCCCTACCACCCCCTTCCTGCCGGGCTTCAAGCCCACGGCGGTCAGCTGGCCGGCGAACGGCCCGTCGTTTTCGACGACGCGAGAGAACACGACACCGGCGAGCTCCAATCGCGAAGCCTCCGCGAACAGGTGCGCTTCGTCTCTCACGGCCAGGACGACGACGTACATCCCGTCCGGATGCGGCTCGATGAGCGACTGGCCGATGGCGTGACCAAGCTGCGCTTCTCGAAAGCCGTCCGGCAGATCGCGCCGAACAATCACGTAGTGGCACAGCACGTCCGACTGGACGGGTGCGCGGCGCTCAGCCGCAGTCGTGTAGTCGAGAATCGGGAACGGGATCCATCGCGAGTGATGGTGTGGTCTCCGGCGGAGGCTGTCAAGCCTACGGCCCTCTTCTCAGATACTTGAACAGCACCCACGGACCGCACACCGCGGCAAAAAGAAGCATCACGATCAAAATGCCGCGAGTGTTGCGGTCGTACTCCGCCTGATCATCGGAATCGGTAACGCGGTCTGCAAGATCATCGACCGTCGCACGAACCCTGTCTCGATCGAGAGCGAGGGGAAACAAGCCTGAGAAGCACCAGTAACCGATCAAGACAGGGACAATCGGAGCCATCACTTCGCCGGCAGCTGCGGATGCACCGTCGGTTCACCCGCCATCGTCCCGGCAGCGAACGCCCCGACCACTGCACCCGCCGCCGCACCGGTCGCCATGGCGTCCGCGACATTCGTGCCGCCGTAGTACTTGCGAGGCGCGTGCTGAGCGACGACCTTCCCCGCGTACGCGCCGACGACGCCGCCGAAGAGGGCACCTACCGCGCTCCAGAGCCCTGTTTTGGCGTTCGACATGAAGTCAAGCCTACGGTAGGCTTCTTTCACGCGCAAGAAGGGTGTGGTGCGGCGGGAAATCCGCCGCCGGGGTTGCCCCTTTCTAACCCAAGTGAATCCCCTTCCGGCGCGTATCCGAACCATGGAAACCATCTCCCTCAACGGTCGCCGAGTCCCCGGCTTCGCCCTCGGTCAAGCCTCTGCCGACACGGTCAAGTTCGCGGTCACCCCCGCCGTCGCCGCCGTCTCGGTAGGCGTCACCGCGGGGCTACTCGCCGCCGTCCTTCATGCTCCCTTGTGGGCTACCCTCGTCACTGGCAGCGCTGCGGCGCTCGTGACGAAGGTCGGCATCGACAAGGCCGCCGATAAGACGGCCTAACGGCGTTTGTCGTAGTCCGCCAGCCCCCGGAATACGCGATCTTCCCGCTTGAGTACCGCCGCGAAAGCGTGCCGAAACTCCTCGTCCGTCATGTACGCATCCTCGGGCTCCGGCTCGGACTCAATCGCGGTGGTTCTGTCGTTCTCGTTCATGGTCGCCCCCTCTTCCACCGCCTCCACACCGCATCCGCGCACCACCCGACGCCTGCGCCCAGGACCGCTCCGGGCGGCCCCGCGATAGCGGCCCCGAGGCCGCACCCGACCGCCGAGAGCACGAAGCCCTCCCTGCCCATGTGCGGCACGGCCGGGGGAGGTGGCGCCTTGATCGGCTCGCGCTTGGCGAGCTCGAGGATGGGGTCGTCGGGAGGAGTGTTCACGGATTGTTCAGATCCAGTAGCTCAGGTTTCCCGTCGAGCCAAATCTCCCCGCCCCTCTCTTCGACGTACGTCAGACGGCTGACGCTCACGTTCCACTGCTTCGCCCAGAACGCGAGAATCTCGTACACGACGTCGGGAGGCATCAGTTGAGCGTCACCATGTCACTTTCAGGCGTGCTCGCCGACGTCGTCTCGTACGGCGTCGCGTAGATGACGACCATCACGGGGATCCCCTGGTGCCTCGTGATGACGAGCCACATCGCCTCCGACGTGAACGGCAACTTCATGATCGCGTGCGCCGTCCGCTCGGCGAGCGCCCGAGCGATGAGCGGTAAGGGCTTGCCGTTCAGGCCATCGCGCATCTCCTTGACGAACGTCATGCGCGTCTTCGCACTGAAGCCGCTCGGGTCCGACTCGGAAGCCACGAGCACGATGTCGCCCGTCTTGAACGTCTGCCTGGCAGCTCGATACGAGGCGAGGATGTCCGTCGGCGTGAAGAGCTTGCCGACGAGAGCCTTGCAGTCGTCGGTCGTGCCGGGGGCGAACTCGAGACCCGTTTTGAGCATGACCGGATGGTAGCGCGCCGCCGGTCGTAGGTCTACCGTCTTGACATGACGTCACATCAAGTCAACGATGCCGGAATGCAAGAGGCTCCCGAACAACAGATCACCAGAGAAAAACTGCGCGACTACCAGAAGCGCGCCGTTCGCGACGTCGAGCGAGCCTGGAAGGATCACCGAAGCGTTCTCCTCGTCGAATTCATGGGCGCTGGCAAGACAGTCGAAGCGGCCGAGATCATCCGCCAGCACGTGGCGCGCGGCGAACGAGTCCTCGTGCTGGCGCATCGAGGAGAAATTCTCAAACAAACCCGCCGCAAGCTAATCTCGGCCGGCATCCCTGCGGAGTCGATCGGATTCATCTGGGCCGACGGAACTCTCAACGCTGACGCACCGGTGCAAGTAGCGAGTGTGATGACTCTCGCGCGTCGCAGCGCTCCCGAGAACATCGGACTGTTAGTAGTCGACGAAGCTCACCACTCCCAAGCCAAAAGCTGGCGCAAGATCTTCAGCTGGTACCCAAACGCAAAGGTGCTCGGTCTGACAGCCACTCCAGAACGCCTAGACGGCAAACCGTTGCGCGAGTTTTTCGAGACCATGGTTCTGGGAGAACCATGCGAGAGCCTCATCGAGGCCGGATGGATCACGCAGCCCGAAATCTGGACGCGCGAAGACGCGTGGCGCCCGACAGAGCTGCGAACGAATAAAGGCGACTACTCCGCGAATAACGCAGCCAAGGCAATGGGTCGAAGCACGATCGTCGGGGGTATCCCCGCGGCGTACCTGAAGCACGCTCGAGGACTGCCGGCAGTCGGCTTCGCGGCGACCAAGGATCAGGCTACCACCCTCTGTATTGCCTTCTGCGCAAAAGGCGTCGCCAGCGAGACCTTGTTCGACAGTCACGACGAAAAGCAACGGGAGGCGATCCTGAAAGGCCTGTCGTCAGGGAAAACATCAGTCATCTGGACGTGCGACGTCATCAGCGAAGGGTGGGACTTTCCGAGCGCGAGATGCGTCATCATGGCGCGCCCGACCGCAAGCGTTGCGAGGTACATGCAGTGGAGTGGTCGCTGTATGCGCCCCGGCAGTCGGTCAATCATCCTGGACCATGCGGGAAACTACGCCGTCCACGGACCTCCGTGGGAGGATAGGGAGTGGTCACTCGACGGACGTCCGCCTCCCACAAAAATGATCGCTCAGGTAGATGCAACTGGAGGGGTCTCGTTTCTGGAACCGATCGAGGTAGCAGGACGACTCGTTCGGGCCGACATCGCTCGGAGGCAGACGGTGTGTGCAGGATGGAATGGACCGTGTCCTAAAAATAAGAAACCGCCAAAAGGTGCATTCGACCCTAGCACCATTAGAAAAAGACATGACCGACCATGGAGATGTATCGGCTGCGGGTCGCGCATGGCGATAGACTCTATGACCCCAGAAGAACTAAGCGAACGATCTCGAAAACCGAGTAAAGTCAAGACTTCCGATGAACTGAAAGAAATAGGCCGTACTTTGGCAAAATCGCGCACCAAAATGACTCAACAACAGCGAAGCGAAGCCTGTCGCAAGGCGTGGATCACGAGGCACAAAAATGACCCGAAGTGACCCCACCGTCCTCCGCCTAGCCGCCGAAGCCGACTGCGACCCTCGCAGCGCTCTCGCCGTGCTCGAAGGAAAAACCGTTCGTCAGCGCGTGCAGGCGCGCATCGAGGCTGCCGCCAAACGGCTCAGGATGAAGCTGCCGAAGTCTTTCTAGGGATCTGTAGTCGGTCGCCTCACCCATCCCGCACGCTCGCAGGGAGCATTACACGCCTGAATGGTCCCCCCTTCGAACATGCAGGCCAGCCAAGGGTCTTTTCCTGTCGCGAGCTCGGCGGCGACCGCGTCGCTGCTGCCAGGAGCAAGGCAGCCCGAGTCTTCCAGCTCCACTGCGACTTGATCCGCCGTGAGCGGCGCCGCCGCGGGCTTGCACGCCAGCACGCACACCGCTCCGATCGAACCGGCGACGATGAGGAGCGCGATCGCCCCGAAGACGAAGTCCTTCACGACTTCGGCCATCCTGCCGTCAGACCCGCCGTCACGGCTGCGATGGCGTCCGACTGGCGCTGAAGAGGGTCACCGGCCTGAATTCCTTGCGCAGCCCACGCGAGCGCCTGAGCCAGCGTCGGAACCGTTCCGGGAGCTCCCGGCGGTACCGGAGGCGGCGGAGTCGCCGCAGCGCCTGTCGCCCACGCCGCGACGGCGTCGATGAACCCCGCACCGTTCGGTGAGCCGAGCCCCGTCGCCGGATCCCACCCGGGGGTCGCAGGACTCCCGTCCGAACCGTTGATGATGTCGTTGCATGCGGTCGCCGATGCGAAGTAAACCGACAGTGCTGTCACGCCGCTACCGGCCGCCTTCGCGACGCCCTTCGCGACCGCGATGAGAGCGGCCGTGAACGGCGAAGACGCCGACGTACCGCCGACGACCGTCCAGGAACCGTTGGCGGACATCTGCCAACCGCTGTTCGGGTCCGCATTGGCGGAGGTGTCCGGAACCCCTCGTCCGACCGCGCTGCTCGGGATGATCCCGACCTGCCAGGCCGGCACGGCAACGGTCGGGTCGAACCCGCCGCCCCCACCCTCGTCGCCCGGCTGGCCGTCGCCCCACGCCTCCTCATTCGCGCGGCTGCCGTCCGCGTTGACGAAGAGCTCCGTGCCGCCCACCGCCCAGACGTTCGGATCCGAGCACGGGTAGTCCGCGCTCGGCGCCGAGGTCCCGTCGTCGATCGAGTTGTCGCCGCTCGCGGCGCAGAAGCACACACCGGCAGCGACGGCGTCCGCGAACGCTTGCGCGAGGGTGACCCGCTCGGTCGGATCCCACCCGCTGGCGGCCGAGCCCCAGCTCCACGAGCAGACCTCGCAGCCGGCGGCGACGAGGTCGTTCGTGACGTCCGTCATCCCTCCCGAAGCGTTCGGACCGAAGCAGATGGTAATGTCGGCCGCCGTGCCGGTGAGCCACCACCAGGTGAAGGCCATGGTGGGGATCAGATCCAACATATTCTCAATATTGGAGTCCTGGTCAGACGGGTCGTTTTTCCCACCAGCCACCGTACGCACCGTGATGTTAGGAGCAAGCAGACCCCAAATGGCCACTGAGTTGTCTATGTCTTGCTGGACAACTCCACCTCCGAGTGAACCGATACCGAGCTTCATGGGCGCAGCGCCGGCGTACTGGTTTTGACGAAAACCGTACGCGGTCAGGATCTGCGCTGGAGACAGCGTACCAGCGGGAAAATTGACAGCGCTGGAGAGGCGAACACCACGAAGGCGCGGATGATGACGCAGGTAATTGTGTTTCATGAACTCACTCCGTCTGGTTTGGACAACGTCGAAAACATCGGCCCTGCTCCACCTGGAGCTTCGGTCAGCTGCCCCGCGCGCAAGCCGCGCGCTAACACATTGAGCGCCGCATTGTGGTCACGGTGTGCGACGAAACCGCAACCGCAACGGTGTTCCCGTTGCCGCAACTGTTTCTTCACAACCGTTCCGCACGCGGAACACGTTTGCGACGTCCAGCGCGGATCTACAGGTACGCACCACACCGAGAAGCACCAGTTGCAGCGGACGACCGTGGAGTCGCCCCTCTTCGGGGGAGCCGGTTTCAACGACTCTAGCGCCTGCTCCCTCGCGAAATAGCACTCCTCGCACCGGCACGGACAGGACGCGCTGTCGGTGCAGTCGCCTACCAGGCAGTGGATGGTCATCGGAAACCTACTGTCCGCACGTGCAAACCGCCTCGCTGTCGAGCATCGCAGGACACGGCGGATGGTGTCCGGGCCGCACCTTCGGAAGCGCCCGCTCGGCAAGTAGCTGCGCCTTCAGCATGACGACGCAGTCCTCGGGACCGTGCGCCTTGCCGGTAAACTGCTCGGTCGGTACCCATCCACCGTTGCCCCAAAACTTGTCGTACAAGAGGGCGCCGCAGTCATGGCACGGCGGGCGCTGACGGTCTTTTAGCTCTTCACTCATTAGGTAGTCTCCTCGTGATTCTCTGCGCGCAGGTTATCGCCTCAGTTGCCGCTCGTATAGCCGCTCGAGAGCGTCGACCCGTGCGGTTAGCCTGAGGTTCTCGACCTTGCAGTCGATCGCCTCGTAGAGCGCCTGCTCCTCAGCGTGAAACGCTTCACCGCTGACGCGCGAGTCGACCTCGATACGTAAGCCGGCCACCATCTCCGCGAGGCGTGGCCGGTACCAGGCCGACCACACCTCGAGCGCGTGCTCCAGCCGCAACCAGTTCATCCTGCGGCCTTGAGCCTCACGCCGGACTTCTCCTCGACCGGCGGCTCGGTCGAGAACCGTTGCGCGCCCATCGGAACGACGAACGCGCGGAGCTCGGCGCTCGGCGGGTCGACCCGCAGGCGAAACGGAATGGGAGCGTCTTCGGTGAGCGTGTGAGGAACGGTCTTCATGTCGAATTCTCCTTGGCAACGGGTTTGAAGCTAAATGTGCCGGCCGCCGAAACATCGACGTGCCTCCCGTTTTCGTTCGACGCCAGGAAGTACGGCTGGCCGTGAACGTCGTTCGAGAGCGGCCAGCCGAAGGCGAGGCCATACCAGTCCACGCGAAGATTCCGCTTCTCGGCAGGACTCATGCCACACCTCGACCCAAGGCAAAGAGCCCGATGCCGATGGCGTCCATGACGTTGTGAAGTTGTTTCGCTGGTATGTCTAGGACGTCCACAACCTCCTTCTCCTCAGGCGACAACCGGAACCGCACACGCGCCGCGCAATTCTCCTTGGACAGGTTCCCTTTCCACTGGTGCGGGAACACGGTGCTGACTTCACACGTCGCACGACCAGCGTAGCGACCGGCCAAGAAGGCGAGCGTGATGAGGTCGTTCGGGGGCACCGGGTGCGCCGGATAGATCTGGGGGATCTCGATGACCACACGCAGCGCGAGCTCGGTTGGGGGATCGCCGAGGCCGCAGCCGAGGAGCTTCTCATCGAAAAGCGCCCAGCCCGTGTGCGTGCCTGGGTCGATGGCCAGTAGCACGCTCGTTCGTAGAAGAGGCGTCCCGCGACGCTTCGCGAACGGTTCCACGCGCGTCAAGCTGCCCACGGTATCAACCTTCCTTCCTTGAACACCGGCTTCGCCTTCTTGCTCCAAATACGGGACAGCAGAGGCTCAATCCGTGCCGGTACATCCGGCAGAAACTCGTTCGCACCAAGGATCATGAGCCTCCCGAGCTCCATGGCCTTGTCGTGCGCAAGATCGTTGTCATCAACTTCCAAGCTGGTCTCGTCATGAACCTGATTGACCGGACGAGATCCGTAAAGAACGTTCGTAGTCTCCGCGTAACACGCTCGGGCCACGAGATAGTGAGCTCTCTTCGCAGCATCAGCTCCCAAACCCTGGAAATAAGAGTTAGCCAACGCCGTATAACGACATCCACTGCGTATGCGTTGCGAAAAAAGCTGCGTAATCTGACCCTCGCCGGTGTCTTCGTCAAGGAGGTCACTCACGTGCTGGAAAAACTTCTTCATCTCCGGCCAACGTTCCAGCCACTGAGCCTTTAGCTCCCGGGCACGATCCTCAGTCAGGATCACTCCATAAGACTTGCGAGCATATAGAACCAACTTCTCGGCTCCAAGACCGCCGCCCATCCCAAAATTGCACTGTCGCGTAATCACCGTTTTACCATTGGCTCTCACCAACACAAAACCAGATGTAGTAGTGAGGCAGTGAACAAGCCCTCCATAAGGCTCAGCCTTCACCTCAATATTACCTCCTCTCGTGTAGAGTCTTTGCTTGACAGTGACTACGTAGGCATTTGAGAGGTTCTCTCCAAAACGTTCGTAAAGATACACGGACGTCTTGTACCCAACCGTTGCACAAAGCGCTGTCAACACGTCTGCATTTCTCTTTATCGTTGAACAGTAGCTCCAGCAATAGAGCCCTCTCGTCCACTTCGCTTCCTTGTTCACGTTGACGTGACCGTCCCAAAACCGTGTCTCTCTCACAAGTGTCAACCGGGACTCAAAACTCCACGAAAGCATGCTCTCCGTCAGAGTCTTGTCAGGCATGTACCTCTTGATGTGATCGGCGAGCTCCCCTTCCACAACAAAGGTCACAACACCCCGAGAAGACACGCTTTCGGTATAGAACCCTTCAAACAGCCAACGAAACCGTTGAATCTTTCGCGCTTTTGTGAACCCGAAACGAATCTTTCCGGCATCGGTGTACGAACCGTCTGCTTGCGTCGCTACCAACATACGAACGAATCGACGCGGTAACTCTTCACCTTCCACCAACTTGCCGGCGTTGGGGATGTACCGATAACGATTGGTCTCCGTAGCCTTCAGGGACTTCTCGTTCAAAGTCTTTCGGCCGCCCTGATGCACCACCTGCGCCCAACCCGCCATGTTGTGATCGGGCGTGACTCTCACGTCCATGGACTTGTTACTCACTCGAACCAGCTCCAATGCCGTACGACTGGTAACCCTCAATGGCTTCTCCCACTGCAAGGATACGTTCAAGACATGGGAGGCAAGCTGGGGCACGGCTATCTCCGTGTCCGTTGTCACTTGAGCTATTGGCACCCACCCTGTTCGAGTAAGAACCTCGGTCTCGGGATGAAAACACACCTTCCCTGTCTGTCTTGCGTTGTCGAACTCTTCGTCGCCGGGGTCCTTTTTGCGCCTGGCTCCTTCTTCGTACGAGATCCCAAGGATATCCGCGGCGATTGCCGTGTGCGGATCAAGGCCCGCGTTCAAGACCTCGGCAAGGTGCGACTCCCCGAACAAAGTCACGCAACACTGCGCAAGAGTGTGCAGCTCAAGACCCGAAAAGTCCGCTTGCGCGAACACTTTCCCTGGACGAGGTATGAAGCATTCCCGAATGCCCACGCTCCTCCTCAAATTTTGCGTATTGGGCTTGCTCGATGTCACCCGACCCGACGCTGCCAGACCAAAGGACGTGTGGACCGGTTGTTCGGTCCCGGCCCTAAGCATCGGAATGTCTTTAGCAAGCACGGCTTTCAAGACTGAGAGCTCGGCATAATCCTCGAGCAAACTGTATTCCGACGCCTCGCACGCATCCGAATCGAGACACACCTGACCCTTAGCCGTCAACCGCACCGGCTTCTTGAGCTTCTCACAAACCTGCACCATGAGTGCCCGAGCGGCCTTGATGTTGCGCTTGCCGTTGGCGCGCACGAGACCTGCTGCCTTCAAGTCTTCTTCAATCTCCGCAAGCGCCGCAAGCGTTTCACGTTCGAGCTTGTCGACGCCCGGTGCATGCGTTCGAAGACCCCACACGCTCGTCAGATGCAGCGCCAAGGCCGCCCGCGCCTGCCGGTACTGATCTGGGATGTACTGGACGTGCTCTTCCTGCTTGAGGAACACGTCGAGGGTCGCCCTGGCGTCCTCGAGAGGGTATGTACGAGCACCCTCAGGCCATTCGAAAAGAGGTACGTGCAGGAACTCGCCGTACCGCAGGCGCCAAGTGTCCTTGTCCAGGGGCTTACCGCCGATGCGGCGCACCAGATCCACGAGGTCGTACTTGTACGGCATCCAGCGTCCACTCTGCTTGATGCTCGTCGTCAGGTGCCCGAGAATCTTGCACGTCTCGGGAGTCTCGCAATCCTCATGAACGCTGCACTCGACGATCTCCTTTTCAAACCGTTGCAAGTATCCACGGAACTCACCCGCGGCGATGTCGAGCAGCTGCTGACGAATCTTTGTGTCCGTCACCCGATCCTCGTCATACGCCCTGAAAACGAGTGGAATGAGCTCGGGCCACTTGGCGCAGAGAACGGCGAAGTCGTAGGGGACGTGATGCCCTACAAGAACCTCGGGACCCTCGAGCCAGCTCCGAACGAGCGGAAGTGCGCGAGGGTCGTTCACGTGCATGATGCCGGGCTCCTCACCGGAAACCTGCCAGGTAAGGCACACGAGCTCGGGAGCCATTACCCCTGGGCGAAAAAGCGCCGTCTCGGTGTCGAAGACCCGAAAGGTCACGACTCAACCTCCAGTATCGACCACCGCCCGCCGCGATTCGCTCCCCAGACCATCCAGCAATACTCCGTCGCGTCGGTGCCGCCGCCCGTGAACGAGGGTCTGCGGGGCAAGACGTACACGTCCGACGGGTACATCCTATGAAATGCCGCCCGGCGCTGGGAGCCCAGGAAATTCAGCCTGAGCAAGAAAGCGACATCCGCGTCCGCAGGCGCCTCGGCAAGAGCTCGCTGGATGAACTCCATCGCGAGCGAGTACGGCGGGTTCGTAATGATCGTCCGATGACTCGGCCATGCCGCACCCCCGAGCGCGTCGCCCCGCCGAATAACCCCAGGAGCCTTGGCCGCGCGCTCGCCGTCGAGTTCGATACCGCATGGCCAGTAGTCCAGGCACACGCGCAGAATGGCCCCTTCGCCACAGCACGGATCGAGCACGGGCGGTTGCATCCGAAGGTGCGGCAGCACGGCACGCGTAGCCCAGGCGGGCGTCGCGTAGAAATCGTCCGGACGACGCTCGTTACCGACAAGATTGCGACCGGTGGCGCTCATTTTCCGCCTACGCAAAAATGCCCGTCTACCCCGACGGGCTCCTTCGCAGGATCCCACCCATCGCGCTCCATCTTGCGCTCCAACGCCCGCTGCTCGTGAAACAGCAAGGCCAACCGGAGCTGCCGCTGCGCTTCGGACATGGCCTTGATGATCCGTTCGTTACCCTGCCAGGACAGACACCCGTCGCAGTGGTTCGTGCGATCAATGAGGACCTCGAGCGCGTCGATCTGCGCCCGCAGGACCTCCTGCGTCTGCGTCCCGGCGTGCTCGGTTCCGGTCTCCCGGTTGACGAACCGGAGCACCTCCGGCTTTCCGTCCCCGTCAAATGTCGCCAGCTCGTATACGTGGCCCGGCTCAATGACCTTCATGACAAGCACCTCCAAAGGCCCGGGGCGCATCGCGTCACGCCCCGGACCACTCGCCGAAAAAAGGTTACTGAGCCGCTGGCGCCGCCGCAGACTCGATGATCTGCCCCCACTTGTGGACGGTGAAATCGCCTTCCTTCTTGGTCTTCTTCATGTACGTCTCGACGGGAATCAGCATCCCGTTGATGACACCGTCGTTCACGACCGAGTCCATGAAGCCCTCGACAGCCTCCACGAACTCCGCGTCGTCGGGTTTCTGACCGAGGATGCTTGCGGCGAAATCCTTGAGGGCGCCGAAGCCAATCTCAGGATCCTGCGTGCTCTGAAACCACGACGCTGACGAACCGGGCTGGTTCGGCAAGAGCTTCTCGAGATCGGCGAGGCTGTATGGGGTCGTCCCGAACGCCGCGATGGCGGCCTTTTTCTTCTCCTCGTAGTTGGACTTCTCGACCGTGAACTCCAGGATGAACGCGTCGCCCTTGGCGCGAGTCTTCTTGTAGATCGCGCGCTTCACACGCACCTCGTAGAGGCCCTCCTTCAGGAAGGTGCCGCGTTCGAAGACCTTAGCCTCACGCAGGCCGCGAAACAGGTTACCGGTGGTCATATTGTGTCTCTTCTTTCTTGGTTATGCCCAAAGTGGGCCTTTTCGATTGTCGATGTCTGGCATAAGGATGTCACTAAGCAAAAGCTTCTGGTCGTGGCCAAGAGTATCCGCGGCAGCCCTGGCACCGTCGACTGCTCGGTAAAAGGCGTCATGGTGCTCGCGGCAGCCGAGCAGTATGTCGACCGTGACCGTGTCCGCCTCCTGGCCATCACGATGCGTCCGGCCGAAGAGCTGCTCCACGGTATGCGGACTCGGAGGGAAAGACGTGACTAGGTTTGCCGAGAACATCTGCAAGTTTCGCCCGATTCCGTTTGCAGGAACACTTGCAATGATCGCCTTACCGGCTTTCACACCGGTGATGCTCTCACCGCCGTCACTCAAACCGTTCGCACCATAGTACGTCACTCCAGTCAACTGAGCGAGACGACGGGCAAAGAAGACGTGCTCCGTCCACACAATGCCCTTCTCGCGCTCCATCCACTCCCCGCACACTCCGAGAGCGGTGTCGTCGTGCCAGACGTCTCTTGGCTGAATCTTGAACGTGTCACGGACTTCCCGCCACGCGTCGAGTGTTCGCGTATCGAGACGCCCCGCATCGACGGCGTTCGCAACTTGCAGCTCCGTATCGAGCGTGCGTGACCTCCCAAGCGTTTCACGTACGAAAACGGCCCAGTTTCGCCGTGCATTGATCCACTCAACCGGCGGCCGGGGATCCCAGATCGAGTGAAAGCCGAGTGCGAGCTGTCGAAGGTACATCCGAAACTCAATCGCTTGTGAGAAGGTCCAACCGTCGGGCGTCGACCACGGAAGGACCGTGTACTCCCCTTGCGCGTCCTTCACACCGTGCCGCATGTTGCCAATGTGCTGCTCCGTGATTGGCGCAGGCTGATACTCGAGCGCGGACACACGAAGACTACACGTTACGCCATCGGTTCGTGAAGAAGCGACGACGCCCTTGGTTTCGAGCAGACGTGACTGAAAAACGCGTCGTGCCCGAGTAAGGCTGTCGAGTTTCATCGCAGCGCGATCGACTAAATTTCCTAGCACTCCCTCTCGTAGTATCAGCGGCGGCTCCTCGTGCGAAACCGATGGCGGAATCGTATCCAGCTCAAAAAGACCCTCCGGCTGCCTTCGCGACAGAGGATTCACCTTCTCGTCGAGGGCCTCGGCCCACGCTGTCGTCTCGTCATCCGTTACAGGAATCGGCGCGCCACTCTTCAGCGCCCATCGAAGCAGGTGCGCAAAGTCCTTCACCGACCCCTTCATGACCGTGCCGCTCACGCCGACGAACTTCGTCTCAGGATGCTCGCGCATGTAGCGCGTCACGCGACGCGTACGGCCGGCGCGATGGTTCTTGAGGTAATGACACTCGTCCGCGACGATCAGGTCCGGCCGGATATACTCGAGCTTCTGGGCGCTTTGCACTAGTCCGAGGAGCTCGTACGAAATCAGTTGCAGATTGGTCGCGATCCGCCAGTGCACTCGAAGTGCCTTGAAGTCGATGGCGGTCTTATCGAGGAGCGCCGCCGGCAATAGAAGAACAGGCCGCTTTGCCTCGAGCACGGCGGGTATCATCGCCGTCACAAGCGTTTTTCCCGATCCGACTCTCATCGGACCAAAGAGCCCTCCGCTTTCCATCGCCTCGAAAAGAGCGATGGCCTGCACGGGCCTCAGTCGCATGGTGCCCCCGGGAGTCTTGAGCTCCCGGGTCATCATCTCCGCCAACCGTTCCGACGCTTCCTCGGTCCAAACACGGCGCGGCAAGGCCGCGATGCGTTTGATCTCTGGAGTACGAAGAACGACCTGGCTGCCGAAAGGCGACCGGCTCGCGTTCACGCCCCTGTCCTCTGAACCGGCACACGCTCTTCCAAAAAGCGTGCGATGCGCCGGACTATTTCAGGTCTACCTCCATCGTTGAGATACAGGTAGTCGTCCTCGATCCACTCCTCCAGTTTTCGAAGGAGTTCCTCCGCTGTCTGCTCCACTTACCGCACCACCAACCCGGCGCGGGCCATGAACTCAACCGTGATGATCTGCCCCTCGGGCGTCGTCGTATCGAGGCGCAGCGCCGGCAGTATCCCCTCGAGTGCATCGAGCTCCGCCGCTGCGGCGACGGCGAGCATCCCGGGACCGTGGCCGAACTCGGCGAACCGGTAGTCCGCTAGACCCTCGGCAGCAACGCGCTTCTTGGCGAGGGCGATAAAATCCGTGGCGTCGGCGACGGCCACGCCTACCGGACCGCAGTCGAGGTAGAGCACCTCGATCTTCGTCGCGAACCCCGTCGCCGGCACGACGGCCTTCTTCGGCCGCCCACGGCCCCGAGGCGCGTCCGTCGCTGCTGCGGGCGGGGTCTGACCGTCGGAAGCAGCAGGAGGCGCCTGCGGGGGCGCCTGCATCAACGGCACAACAGCCGGAACGCCTAGCGAAGAGGCAACCGCGGCGGGTGCCGTGGGAGGAGGCTGGTACTCGGGCGGGTTGATCGGATTTGTGTTCGCTGCCGGCGCAGCCGACGCTACCGGTGCAGCCGACGCCACGGGCGCGGGTGACGCCACCGGTGCAGCAGACGCCGCCGGTGCAGCAGACGCCGCCGGTGCAGCAGACGCCGCCGGTGCAGCAGACGCCGCCGGTGCACCGTTCGCCTGGAGTCGCGCGAGCAACTTGTTCCCCGTCGGTACAGCGGCGGGCAAGACGGTGCCGCCGCCACCGGCGGCAACATCGGTAGCAGCAACCGGCATCGCGGAGGATTCCGCGGGCGGAGGCGGCGCGGCGCCGTTTTTCTTGGCTTGAAGCGTGAGCAATAGCTTGTTCTGTTCCATGTATGCCCTCATCTTGTCGAATGGTGAAAGGTTGCAGCGCCCCTGGTGGGGACACCCTCCAAAGGCGCTGCAATGGTTGGTACTGGGCGGCAACTCGAGAGCCTTCTTGGTGGAAGCCTCCTCCATCACCGCGGCAATTTGCTCGATCTCGAGAAACCTGTCCCAGGCCTCGGTCTGGTGTCGTACAGCCTCGGTTACTGCGCTTTTTCTGGCCCCTTTGGTTTGGTAGTAGACCCAGCGGAGCCTGACTTCGAGCTCGTCAGGATGGTTGCGAAAATAATCGACGGCGTACAGGGTCGCTTGGATGTCCTTCAGCAGCTCTTCAGACGTCTTCTGCCACTTGAGATTGCTTGTGCTTTTGTGGTCGTACACGACACCGGGAATTTCTAGGTCCTTGTACCCGAGGTACGAGTGCCCTGAAGGGCCCTCGAAGTGAAACTCCGCCTCGGTCCGAAGGCCTGGGGTGCCCGGCTTGGGCAAATGCTCGAGACCAGACGCTGCGATGTAACCTACCTCGGTCGTGAAATCGATTTCGCCGCCACTCAGGTACTTCTCGAGCTCAGAGTGCACCGCACGCCCTAGATCTGCCGCAGGACTCGGCGGATCCTCAACACCCTCAACGTACCGCCATGCCCACTTACGCTGACAGTCGCTGAAGGTCTGAACTTGAGAGGCAGATAGACGCATCAGGTCTCGTGTTCTCGTTTTTTGGGCTTATGCTGCAATCGTCTTTTTCTCGCGCTTCTTCTCATGCCGCTCGACTTCTCTTTCGGCAGCCGAGCGAATGAACGACGACACCGTCGTACCTTGCGCCTTGGCCGCAGCCTTGATGCGCCGCAAGAGCTTGGGATCTGGCAAGTGTATTGAGTAGTTGACGTACATGGTGACGGACGGTTGACTTGTTCTTGATCTTTCTGTTGCGTAGAGAGCTCATCCCATATATGTGAGATCTCCCCTGGGCACAAGCCCGAAAAAGTCGCCCCGGAGGGAGACATGCAATCGTGATGGCCGTGACGGAGCTACCGGACGTCTCGTTACGGATTTTTCCCCTCCACGGCATACTTCCAGGCCCCGCCTGCACATGCTCATTAGGAGCCGAGTGCAGAGACATCGGCAAGCACCCGATGGTGGCCTGGAGACGCCACGAAGAAAACGCGAAAGGACCTAGTGGAGGCTACGGCATCCAGACCGGCGCCTTCAACGGCATCTTCGTCGTCGACCTCGACAAAAAACCTGACAGAAGCGGCATCGACGCACTACTTGAACTCGCACAAGGTCGACCAATTCCTGAAACGACTGGTATCATCACACCGACGGGTGGCGTGCACCTTTATTTTCGTCTACCGCCAAACGTTTACGTGCCTTGCAGTCGTGGCGCTCTCGGACCGGGCATCGATGTCAGAGGAGAAGGTGGATACGTCGTCGGTCCGGGCTCGCCACACAAGAACGGCGGAATCTACCAAGAGGTGCCTCACCCACTAGCCGACGCACCTGACTGGCTACTCGATCTCATCGTCAAGGAGCCGCCAGCACCTAAATCACTCAAGACCGAGCATAGAACCATTGAGCCATCGTCACCCGAGGGTGTTCGAGCGATCGAATGGGTCAAAAACTACCTGACCACGAAAGCGGAACCGTCCATTGAAGGACAGGGCGGCAGCGATCGCTTCTTTCACGTCTGCTGCCATATCTTGAGCTCAGCGCTGCCGCTCAACGTGCTCCGGCAACTGATCGAGGAGGTCTACAACCCGAGGTGCGTACCGCCGTGGTCTGGTCCCGAAATCGACCACAAGCTCGAAGATGCCGATCAACGCCCGGATCAGCTACCACGAGGCCTGCCATCGCCAGGTTTTTTCGATCGTATGCGCGGGCGAACGAAGGACACAGACGCCAGGATCCCCGATCCAACGCACGAGTACACGTTTTCCATAGGAATGAGGTCAAATGAGGACGCCTCCAAAGCTTCTTTTGGAGAGGTCGTCGCTGATCTCTTCGATCACGTCGACTGGGCCGGAGTGCTCATGTTCGACACTTTCCGAGATCGCGTCGTCGCCATCGACCCGCCAATGAAAATGGACGCCCAGACCAAAGGCCTGTCTGACAATGACGTGCAGCTCGTTAGAGCCTGGTTCGAGTACCACGGAAAAAAGCTCAACTCGCAGGACATCCGCGCTGCCATCGAAACCGTTGCGAGAGGGAGAGTGTTTCACCCGGTCCAGGACTACCTGACGACACTCTACTGGGACGAGGTACCCAGACTTGACCGCGTTCTACCCGAGTATTTTCAGACCGCGGACGGTGAATACGAACGCTCCATCGGCCCGCGATGGTTCATTTCGCTCGTCGCCCGAGCCATAGAACCGGGCTGTCAGAGCGACTGCACCCTCATTCTCGAAGGTGTGCAAGGCATCGGCAAGACCAATGCGTTTCGAAATCTCATGCACGATCCAACATGGTACGCCGCGAGCACCGCAGGGGTTGAGTCCAAGGACTTCTACGAGAACCTTCAAGGTGTTTGGCTCATGAGCTTCGACGAGCTCGATTCGCTTTCGAAGGGTTCACTGACGAGGGTCAAAACGGTCCTCACCGAAACGCGCGACAAGTACCGCAAATCGTACGGGCACTACTCAGACGACCACCCACGTGCATGCGGTTTTTGTGGAAGCACCAACTCGGAGCAGTACCTGAACGATTCTGAAGGGGCCCGACGGTTCTGGCCGGTGAGAGTGCTGAGGACCATCGATTTTCAACGCATTGCGCTAGAACGGGACCAAATCTGGGCCGAGGCGTACGTGCGCTACCGCAACAAGGAACCTTGGCACGTCGACACGCCGGAGCTCCGAGCACTCTGCGAGGCAGAACAAGAAAAGCGTCTCGCCATCGACAGCTGGGAAGAAATCATCCTCAAGTGGTTCAACGACCCCACCAAGTTCTCCCGCACCCCGGTCGTCAAGAACGAGAAAAAGGGCGGTGTATTCAAAGGGGGCATGAGTGTGTTCGACGGTTCTAAAGGGGTCACGACGGCCGACGTGCTCGAACACGCGATCGGCAAACTCAAGGGACAGTGGTCTCAAGGAGAGGCCCAGCGCATCGGAAAAATACTCCGACGACTAGGTTTGGAGAGGACGCAATTTCGGGTCGGAAAATTAGCCAGAGAATGGCGCTACGTGTTTTCAACCACTTAGCCCTATGACCGTCACCGATGACTTTTTCTACCTAAAAATAGGCAGAAAATAAAAACAATGTGTTTTCAAGTACTTAGCCACACTTTGTCACCGATGTCACCTGTCACCACCGAGTTGCGCGGAGTCCTGTAGAAGTTGTAGGCGTGGTAATATACCTGTATTTATAGACCTGTATATTACATTGCTAGCTGTAGGTAGTTCATAGGTATAAAGTGACATGGTGACCTAGTGACAACCTAGAAATCATTCAGTTTTTTTGTCACCAGCCGTCACCAGGCATTTTTCGCATGGTAAAATAGGAGGGTTCGATGTCAACGCCGTGGACTGATTGTGGTACGTTCGAATTGTGGCAAGAGCAGGTCGCGGCCAAAGCCAGCGTTAGGGTAGATGGAGGTATTCTTGACGTGACCTCCGCTCGTGCCTGGTGGGAGGCAGAGCACTTCGACTCACCGGCGGAAGCACGTGGTGCATTCAAGCTTGCCTACCAGCAGGGGATGGACGGCATGGGTTCGTCGCCTCGAGAGTGGATGGGTCTCGACGAGAAAGCATTTGATGCGTGGATGCGGAAGGGCACTCTTCCGAGCGACGAGCCTGCACCGGTGGATGGTGAGTGCTTGCCCGGCGAGTGTGTGTATTTTGTCCAAGCAGGCGAGCACGTGAAGATCGGTACGAGTACGCGGACGGAAGCGCGTCTGTCTCAGGCACAAACGATGAACGCGCTTCCGGTGAAGCTCATCGGAACGGTCCGAGGCGATCGACGTCTGGAGAAGGTCCTCCACAAACGTTTCGATCATTTGCGGGTGCAGGGTGAGTGGTTCGCGGCTTCTCTCGAACTTTTGGCTTTCATCGACGGGTTGCTTTTTGTGGAGTCCACTCATGCCTGACTGCCCCACCTGCGGCCAACGCATCCCCGAACCCCGCCCCCTCCGGGACGCTTCCCCAGACGACCACAAGGCCGCCCGCGCGGTCCGGGCGGTCTTGAACGAGCTAGTGGGTCAACCGCCGATGGCGGAGCTGCCCAGGGTGGTCACGGCGCTCGTGGCGGACCGCCTAGCGAAGCTGGGGTACCGTGATGCCCGCGGGATGGCGGAACGGGCTGTCGCCTACGTCTTGGGGGTCTGACCGTCGTCGATGACGCGCAGGTGCGCCGGAGCGCCCTTCTTGGCGACCCGGCTCCGCAGGTACGCGATGACCTCGAAGCGGTGCCCTCCTCGGGAGCAGCACGTGTCAGCGTGTTCTCTACCGGTCTGCTCCGCCCCCTTGGCCGTCCGGTTCACGCGGAAGGCCCCGCACGTGTAGACGGCGAGGTAGACGGCGGCGGGAGGGGCGCGGTGCTTCACGGTTCTTGCGTCGGCCCCGACCACCACTCAACCCAGAACACGGGCGATGAGCGATTCCGCTTCCTACGCCACTCGGCGAGTGCAGCGGCGACCTCGTCGGTCGTGATCGGTCGGTCCGGGCGGTTCATCGCGCCAGCCCAGACCGATCTACCTCCCGAGGACATGTAGATGTGCGCCTGGTACGGGAGTTCTTCTTCGCGGTACGCCAGTACCGTGACTTCGGCGGCTTCGCAGACCTTGTCCTGCAAGACGGAGAGCTCGTACTCGTAGTCTTCAGCGCCGAACATGCACTCGGTGGGGCCGTCCTGCCAGCGCACGTCGAAATCGGGTCTCTCGAGCCACCGCCGTTCGATCGGTCTCCCTGCCTTTTCGGCGGCGTCGATGCCGAGCTGCATCCCGGGGCTGACGCCAAGGTCCATGTAGACGACCGTCGCTTCAGCGACTTCGGCCCATGCGAGCCCTGCCTGGATGCCGAGGGCACGCTCGGCTGGGTCGAGGTCGTCGAGGATGCCCGGCTGGGTGTAGAGAAGGTGGCTCGCGAAAGGGCTCTCTCCTCGCTGGAGGCAGTCGTGCATGCACCGTCTGGCGTAGGCGATGTTCTTCTGTACGTCACCCGCGTACGGGCTCTCCAAGTACACGCGTCTCATCTCGTTCGTCCGCTCCTTGTGCATCCACGGCTGCCTACCGATGATGTCGATGACGTGTGACGGGTCGCTCGACTTCACCTCGACCTTGTGCACCTTCTCGGCGCGGAACTCGATTTTGGTCAGAGTGGCGATCTTGTCCGTTTCCTTGACGATGCGTTCTTCGGTGAAGTCTGCCGGCGCGGTCGCTGAGTACCAGTTCTTCACGTCCTCGGAGTCAAAGGCCTTGCTGTCTCCGTAGTACCGGAACCGCCACTGAAGCTGCCATCCGGCGTGCTCGTCATCGCGCCATAGACACGCCATCCAGTCCCTCGTCTCGCAGCCGACGAACCACCAGTGGGAGAAGTAGCGTCCGGGCTTGATCTCGATCGTCATCGTTTTCTTCCAGTCGAGTACCTCGTCTTCCGCTTCCCCAACGTCCGCACCCGCAAGGTGACGGTGTACTCGCCGTCCTCTCCAAAGAGGTCGATCGAGAACGGATGCCAGTGGGTGTCAGGCTTCTGTTGGCAATCTGGGTCCATGCAGAGCTCCTCGATGATGCGCTTCATCGTTCACGCAACCGTTCTAGGACCACCTTTGCGCGGCATCCGCCGTCGCTAGCGCACGCTTCGATCGCCTGAACGAGCTCCTGCACGTCGTCGGCCACGACGAGGTAGTGCGTCTTTTCCTGGCCGAGCGCTTCGCGCACGCCGTCGATGGTCTCCGCGAACGCTTTGGACGCGAGCTTCACCGCTTCGAGGTCCTGCGATAGACGCTCGATCGCGTTGGCGCAGTCGCGCAGGATGTTCCGTACCTCCGGCTCCTGGGACGGTGTCTTGTTACCGCCCTCGCCGACTTCCCAGGCGGTGCCGGCGGCGACTCGAGTTCGGGTGACGAGGACGTCGAGGTCGGTCATGATACACCAGCCGTGACCCGTACGAGTCGCACGTCTTTACCTCGATCTGGAGTGTCGAGTCTAAACAGCCACAATGCGGCCATAGCTGCCGCACGCACGGTGTATCGAAGACGTTTTCCAGGCTGTTGCGTTTTCCAGTCCTTACCTTCGCAGCCTTCGCAGAGCCAGCCCCATTTGTCGTTTTCGCGCCAAATGAGCACCCAGTAGCAGGCTCGATCGGTGTTTGTTTCCTGCACGACTTTGGTGGTTCGACCCTCGCGCTGAGCGTGTGCGGAGAAAATGAACGTGTCCGGTCCTTGCTTGTTCTTCACGCGCTTGATGAGCCCCTTACGGACTAGCGCATTGAGCAGAGCGTGTCCGCCCTGGGACCTCTGAGCGGAGGTTCTATGTTTGCGCTCCGGCCAGAAGAGATCAGCGAACTCGAGCGCAGTCATCGGCCGCGTGAGGATGGTGGTCACGCGAGCAATGTACTCGGGGGAGAGGTCGAGGTAGTTCATGACGGCGGCCTGTCGCTGAGTTTTGCCATGGCGTCACGGATCATTGGAGCGCATTCCTCGCAGCAGTCCATTGACATCTCCACGCCGCTGGCGCCGACCAGCAGACCCTCGGCAAAGGTGGTTATTGCGGCCTTCTTTGGGTTCGTCAATGCGTCGTGCGCGTACTGACAGAAGGCGCATCCGTTGATGTTGCTCATGTCCGTGGGTTCTACTTGCAACGGACGACTACGTCAAGTACAGTGCCCGTCAGATGCCTACGGAAGAAACACAAGACGTCGTCCTCGGGAGCATGCGTATCAGTAAGCGCCTCCACGCCGAAATCGTCGCTGAGCAGCAGCGACTCAAGAAGTTGACCGGCGGGATCGAGCCGTCCCTCGTGGACGTCATCCGGATGCTCATCGAGCGAGGTCTCGCGAACGGAAAAAAGAGGTGAAAAAGCACCTCCTCGCCCGCCTCCCCTTCGGCTTCGAGCTCCGCATGCACATCTGGCCGCGCGGGGCCGAGGGGCCGGACGACGACCTCCACAAGCACACCACGTGGCACGTGGCGCTCCCCTTGTGGGGCTCATTCGTCGAGAAGCGTTTCGAGCCGAACGACCGTCCGCGGGACATCGCTGAGATCGCTCGTGGTCCTTTCCGGTTCACTGGCGATCGCTTTCGCTGGCCGCTCCACCCGTACTTTTGCTCGAAGAAGACCATTCATACGCTCGCGCCGCTCGACGACAATCCGGCGGCGTCGATCGTGCTCTCGGGGAGGTCGCGATGAAAAAGAAACGTCCAGTCCGTCGTCGTCGACACGCGAAGCTCTACAAGACCCTCGGTATCCCGAAGACCTGGATCGCGGTCCTCGACGAGTACCCGAACCCGCTTGAGGTCCTGCCGATCCTGATGGCGACGCGGAGCATCTCCGTCGCCGAAGAGATGATCGACTCGATGGACGCCTTGGCCGACGCGCTTCTCGACGCGATCGGTGACGAGGAGTCGCGGGAGACTGAGGAGCTTGTGAGGCTTCAATGAAGGCGTTGTCGCTCAGAAATCCGTGGGCGGCGCTCGTCGTCCATTTCGGCAAGCGCATCGAGAACCGCACCTGGAACACCCGCTTCCGCGGGGAGTTTCTCATCCACGCCGCGAAGGGGATGACCCGCCGCGAGTTCGACGAGGCGTACGAGTTTGCTCGGCCGGTCCTCGGAGGTTCGCTCCCGACGGCGGAACGGTTGCAGTCGATGCTTCAGTTTGGGGGCATTGTGGGACACGCCCGCCTGGTCGACGTGGTCCCGCCGTGCGCCTCAGCTTTTTGCTCCTGCAAGGCTGCGCTGTCGTTCGGTCGATCTTGGCACATGCCGGAGCAGTACGGGTTCGTGCTCGAGGACGTCGTCCCGCTCCCCTTCCGGCCCTGCAAGGGTGCGCTCGGGTTCTTCGAGCTCAAGGAGGCGGCGTGAGCGACATCGACTACGAGCCGATTCCGCCCGTCCCGTGGGCGCTCGAGAAGTCGTGCTCGCCGCGAGCCTGGTGCGCCGGCATGAAGATGGCGCTCGAGGGCAGCCGAGAGAACTCGGGGGCGAGGGGTCTCTCCGTCATGCGCGGCTGGACCGGCGGAGAGAAGCATCCGCGGCTGCTCGGCGTGAAGTACAACCCTGGCGCGAAGCGTGACAGCATCGTGCTCAGTTTTTGTCCGTGGTGCGGACGATCGCTTCGATTCGAGAAGCCGAAGGAGGAACCGCATGATTCGTGCTGAAGATATCCACGTGAACGAGAAGTACCCTTGTGAGATTTGCGGTGCACGTTGCGGGGTACGCACTACGCACCGAGCCCTCGGAACGCCGGAGGCGGTCGAAGCTGATAAGGTCGTGAACGCCGGGTTTGGGTACGTTGTCTACTACCAGATGCTCGGTGGTCCTTTGAAGACTCCCATCCCGATGCGGTTGACGTGTCCGGAGTGTGGCAAGCTGCACGTGGACGAGGGGGAGTTCGCGACCAAGGTCCATCATACGCACTCGTGTCAATTTTGTGGGCTCACGTGGCGGCCCGCAGTCGAGCCGACCGTCGGCGTGCGGTTCTTGCCTGGGTTCAAGAACCCATGAAGCTCTGGTGGCACCTTCTCCACGGCTGGGCGGGCCAAGCCGCCGGCGCGGTCGTCTGCTGGTGGCGGAACGACCACGTGGTCATGTGGCAGGCCGGCATGCTTCCGACCACCACGTGGGGCGGCTTCACGTTCGACGATTTCTCGTTGAATAACGACCCGGACGATCCGTCGAACCTCTACTGGGAGCGAACGTACTGCACCCGCTGCGGGGTGACGCTCAAGGAGGAGACGCTGTGAGTGATTTCTTCATCCTAGCAGGAACGGTTTTGGTCGCCGTCTTCGGGGTGCTCGTCAGCGAAGTCCAGCGCCTTCGAAAGGAGCTCGAGACCTTGCGGGTCGCCAACGACTACCTCGCCAGGAGGCTCACGGGAGAGATTTTCTACCGAACGGTTGCCTACCAGGATCCGGATTCGGACGCCGAGGTACGCGCGGTGCGGGCGGAGATTGATCGAGAGCTCCGTGACTACCTGCACGGCGACTTCGACACGAATCCCGAGGCGTGGGAGAAGCGCGGAAACACGCGGAGCTACCGATGATCGATCTCAGAGTGAGCGGCGCGACCCGCATCGAGATCCGTTTCGGACCCCACGTGCGCGTCCTCTGGCAGTCCTACCGGAACGCGTGGGACGTGTTCACCGACAGTCAGTACCTGATGTCCTTCTCGACGTTCCAGGGCGCGTGTGATTGGGCGGAACGGTACGCCGAGGCGCGAGAAGCGGCTCTCCGGGTGGCATCATGAGACCGAAGGTCATCGAGTGCGGCGCCTGCGGGCACCCGGACTACCACTGTCCTGCGTCGGGCTGTAACCACGACGAATGCGAGTGCGAGGCGTTCCAGCGGGTGACGGAGCTGGAGCTTCACGTGCTGGAGAAGGTAGGTTCCGGAAAGAGCCCATGGCCGCATGGCGTCCCGTCCAGGGTCACGAGCCAGACGCTTGCCCGTTTGGTGCGCAAGGGCTGCCTCAAGAGCTACCCGTACGCCGTCACCGACTCCGGCCACGCCGTCCTCCTCGGCACCCCGCCCGATACCTTGCAGAGCATCCTCGGGCTCGTGACCGAGACCCCGCCGACAGTCGAAGCGCTCGCGGCCCTGACGCGCGACCAGCGCGAAGAGCTCCGGGAGTGGGCGGGGAGAGAGCACCTGCGGGCGAGCGACAATCCGGTGAGGAGGAAGCCTAGGCCGAAGTGGCTGGATGCGTTGCCGAAGGAGCCTAGAAGGGGCGACGAACTGATCGATGGACTGTTCCGGAGAGATAAGCAGGTCTTCGAATGAGCACCGACTGGGACGTCCACTGCCTCGACTGCGACGACTCTCTGGGTCTTGACGGGACCAAGAACTCGGTTCTCGTTCTCATTGGAGACGCACCATCGCTGGTGGAGTTGTACGAGACCATTTCGAGCCTGCCCGATCTCGACATCGAGACCCGTGTCTACGGTCGTCAGATAGCTCTGTCCTGGTTCGGGAAGCACGGCAAGCACCGCCTCATCGCGAAGGACGAGTACGGCCACCTCGACGACGAGTGCGGCGCTCGGTTCAAGTGCGGGCACTGCGACGTCGACAGTTACTGCAAGCGCGCTCGGGGGCACGGTGGCGAGCACGCGAACCGGCGCGACGGAGGGTGAGATGCCGAAGAGGGTGAAGCAGTACACGATGCGGCTGAACGACAAGGAGTATGCGCGGATCAAGCAGCTTGCGGAGCGCGACGGGGTGAGCATGTCCGATGCGGTGCGGATGCTCGTGAAGCGCGAGGACGACCGGTTGAAGGCTGAGAAGGAGGCGAAGAGGTGAGAACGAAACCGTTGCGAGAAGTCGTCTCCGGCGAGACCTTCCGCCCTGCCGGCTCTCCCGCCGCCTGGCAGACGGCTACCGCCGACGCCCAGGCGGACAAGCAGCGTGGCATTTGCGTCGTCGCCTGCCAGCCTCTCGGTGAGGTGCGGGGGCTCGGGCACTTGATGTGTGAGGTCAATCATGGGTGAAGAAGTAGAAATGCTGGACGTGACCGGCCGCCTCGTGCGCGTCAACGTCGTCGTCGCTCTCTTGGCGGTCGGCGAGACCCTGACGAGTGACCACCTGCGCGTGCCGTGCGGTTCTCAAGACGCCAACTACCCGAACTGGGTGGAAGCCCGGATCATTGGGCCGGAGGGGGCGTGATCAAGATCGGGGAGCTACGGGGCGAACTGCTGTCTGTTGCGACCAGCAAGAGCAAGTCGAGCAGGCGGGTGACTCACGCGAAGATCCAGGTACTCGGCGAGTCTCCGGAGGCGGTGACCGTGCTCGTTCCGATCGAGCACGACCAGTACGGCGAGCTCGCCGAACATGTAGGCCGCCAGGTCAGGGTCTCCTTCGAGGTCTTCCCGGTGAAGGAATGAAGAAGAAACGTCCGTGCCTGCCGGCCTTCGACTACTGGTTCACGACCGCTGAGTGGGGAAGTGATCGGCGAACCGGAACGTTTGCGTTCCTCGTTGAGCGTCGGAGGAAGCCCGAGGATCGTCCTGGGAAGGCGAGTACGGTCTGGAACTGGGTGGTCGTGAACAGCAAGGGCGGCGACATCGTGCGAGGCGTCGCTCAGAATCAAAGAGGGGCACGTAGTGCGGTGCGAGAGTTTGTGCGAACGCTTCCGGATGTTGCAGGTTACAAAAGATGACCAACGAAGAGCTGGACGCGAGGGTGCTTGAGCTAATTCGGTCTGGTGTAGCCCGCGCAGGGTTCATCCGGGACCGTCTCAGCGAAGGCGTGTCGATGCGTGATGTCGACAAGTCGCTCCAACGGTTGCGACGACGCGGGTTCATCCAGTACGGAGCGGCAAGCCGGGAGACGGTGTTCTTTGGGTGGAGGATTGTCGTATGACGGATGAAAAGGACGCTCCGCTCAATCGACACGAACGAAGAATTCTTGCAAAGCTGCAACGAGAAAAAGCACCAGTCAATACTCCGGGAGCTCCACCCGGGATGACGGCGGATCGGGTGTTTTCTTTAGTGACTCACAATCTGACAGAAGAGGATGTGGCCATGGTTGGCTCAGAGGTTTCGCTAATAAAAGATGGGGTTCTTGGGGCCGGTACAGATGACAGGGCTGTCATTGTCAAAGAGTACACTCAGGAGGTTCGACAGACCATCAAAGAGATACTCACTGGTACTCTACGCACTCCAGCCTTTCGTGACATGCTTGTGAAGCTAACGCGAGAAGCGGCTGTTGAGATCGCCAAGGAGATCTTGGCCGAGGAGGGAGCTGAGCTGGAGTCTCGCGTACGCGCTATCGTGAAGGAGCGTTGGGATACGGAGGTGACCAATGCGGCACACGCCTTCATGCAGTCCAAGCTGGACGAGGTAAAGAGGAAGTTGTGAGCAAGCACGCCGCCGAGTTCGTCGCGCTCGTCACCGACGGTCAGGTCATCGACGGCTTCGGTGCTCGTTGCGAGAAGTGCGGGCAGCCGACCGAGACGGGAGACGGGCGGAAAGACAAGTTCCTGAAGCTCGGTCGGGCGGTCATGAAGGACCTCGCGAAGGCGCTCGGTATCGATCCGAAGGAGGTGAGCGTGAACCCGGCGGGGCCGGCGGTGTCGGGGGACATTCTTGCCAAGGACGGGCGGGGACTAGAGATCGTCATGTCGCACCGTATGCCTAGAACCGCGTACGGTGATTTCTTGGCTCGGCATAATGCGGGCCATAGAGATGGTGGGTACATCTGGATGTACTGGGAGGAGCTTCTCGATCCGCTGAAGGTCGTCAAGAAGATTACTGCGTTACGCACTTTGCATGCGAAGGAGGCGGCAAATTGACCGTCAAGTGCGTCCCCACCAGTTGGTCCATCGCTCACGTCTGCGACCGCTGCGGCGCTGTCGGTCCAACAGTCGGCTACTATACGGCACCTCAGGACGAGGTCGACTGGAAGGAACGGTGTACGCGTGACGGGAGATGCGCGGCAGCTACGGCGGGATGGCTTGTAGGCGAAGAGGACCTGTGTCCTGCCTGTCGCAAACGCTTTGAGCGTGAGGTTCAGGAGACGCAGAAGAAGATAGACCTTATCGTCCACACGGACCTCTTCGAATTGCGAGACCCTTACCGATGACCGACCTCATGAAGGAGATTGACCTGGACGCGGTCTGTTGGGCTCTAGACAAGCGCTCGGACGAGGACCTCTACGAGTGCGCACGAGAGACCGTGCTTGCGTTCATGCCTGGTACGCCGTGGGGCTTGATAGAGACAGTAAATGCGTGGCCTCAGATCGACGCCGCCCTCGCCATCGTCGTCACCACCGCCGAGCCGTGGGATGCCATCCTGAACGCGGCAGCTATCCTTCAGGAAGCGAAATGAAGGGCCTGGACGGAGAGGAGCTGGAGATCATGGCGCTCATCGCCATGGGGTACGCCATCGACCTCAGGAGCACGTCGGGTGGGGTGGGTCGCCTCCTCAAGCGCGGCCTCGTCACCGAGAGTACGGTCAGCTGCGGCGCGCGTGACTGCGTCGGACACCAGTCGCTCGACATGACGAGCGTGGGTGTGATGGTGTGGAACGCCGTCAAGTGCTGCGGGTAAAAATGCCGGCCTCATCGGAGGTCTCGGGCCGGCGTCGAGGTACACAAGGCAGGAGTAGCCCCCTCCGAGTCCTTTTATGGTGCGTTTTCGAGGTCCTTGACCGTATTGTCAGCGGCGGGAGCGTCGAGGTCCCAGTCGAGGACGAAGACGTCCACTTCGACATATCCGGGCCCCTTGACGCCACTCAAGTAGTCCATAGTCTCGAACATCTCGACGTAGAACTCGGCAAACGGCGACCACCGCAGGAACTCCTCGCGGGTGAACCACGTGACGGGGTGACCGATCTCCATTTCTCTCGGAGCCCCCTCGTAGAGGAGCCGGCCGGGAGAGACGCGGAAGACGTAGACCATTCGTCCTCGGTCCTCAGGAGCGTCCTTGACGCACGTTTCGGACGTGTAGAGCGGCGTCGCTTTCAGTGTTCGGAGGCCGGTCTCCTCGTAGAGCTCCCTCGCTTGCGCCGCTTCGACAGTCTCACCCTCCTCGACTTTGCCGCCTGGGAGCGTCCAGCCGCCGTACCGCGAGTTCCAGACGCACAAGATGTGGCCGTCACCGCGCTCGACGTAGGAGACGGCGGCGCGGTTCACGGTGCGTCCTTCGTCGGAACCTGGGCGTACCACTTAGCTACAATCTCAATCCCGCCTACGATGGGCAGGTCTTTGGTCGGATCGTAAGGACCTCCGTAGCCCTGCATGAGCTTGACGATACCAGCGTCCAGAGCTCCGGAGAGCTCCCGGATCTCGGCCGGCAAGCATGCTCCGCAAACGGTCGATTCATCACGTAGATAGACCTCTCGGTGCACCGTGATGATCTTACTCGTCAGAGTAAAGCCGTAGGCGACCGACTCGCCGCAGAGCGGGCAGGTCCACTTCTTCACGTTGCAATCTCCGGAGGTATCAGAGCGATGGCGGGTGTGGGCTGCTCCGGCGCGACCAACGCGAGCGACGCCGGCGCGAACTCCCCGTCTTCGAGCTGCGCTCCGTCGAACCAGAAGCAGAAGACGCTCACGGCCGTCCCCTTCTTCTCGATTTCATCGACGGTCATGGCGGGTCCGCCGCTCTTCAGGCGCACGACGTCTCCAGGCTTGAACTCTGACATGGAAGTCTCCTCTTTCTCCATCGGCTTCAGGGCATCGCAGCCCCAGCATCTATCACGCGTACGGTCGTTCGCGAGCTCTTCGCCGCGCGGGTGGTTCCGGCAGTACCAACCGTTCCAGGGTATGTTTTCGGCCGTCGCTAGTAACTCGGCGCTCGTTACTAGGCCGTTCATTCGCCAGTCCAGACCCATCGGCCCACGCGCCAGAGACCCAGTAGCGGAAACGCGAACGGAGCCCATGAGGCGAGCAGCGCAATTTCCGACCAAGAGCGTCTCTCGAACCAGTTGTCCGGGTCGCGATGGCGAGGCTGGGCTGATTTGGCAATAATAGAGACGAGGGAGCCAACGATGTGAACCGCGGTCACTATTACTGCTGCGCCAGGACCCAATAGGCATAGACCGAAGCTGGCCGTCGGCCCTGTTGCGGCTAGGACCAGAATTCCGAGTCGCCCTAGTGCGGCACGGATGCGCGGCCACACCGGTTCGGACGGTTCGACCGGCATCTCTGCTGGTTCCCTGTACGGCGTCTCGCTCATTTTGCGGTCGCCATCTCGATACCGATCGCGATGTCGCGAACGATGTCGTCGACCGGTGTGGGTTTGCCCGTCGAGTCGACAACGTCGTCCTTGATGCACCAGCTGACGGCGGTCTCGCCCTCGCAGAGGACGCCAGCGACGACGCCGAGCGCCTGGAAGTCGGCGGTCTCGAGTTCGTCCATCATGGCCGCCAGGTGCTTGTCGATGACGGCTTGGGCGGCAGCGGGGATCTTGGGGTCGGTCATTCTGGCATCTTCCTTTTGACGATGTTCGCGATCGCCTGCTTCACGCAGTCCTTGCTGCATGCGTGACCGACGGTGTCCGGGATGACGGCTTCCTTCCCGGCTTGGGCGCTGACCTTCAACGTGACCCAGGAGGCAAGTTCCTTGGTGAAGGTCTCCATCTGGGCGGCATTCGACGTGTCGTAAAAGTCGAGGACCTTGGTCTTGTCGCAGCCGTCGCAGCGATAGGTTTTGGTGTCCTTGACCATGCGTCAGGCAGGATGCCTTCGTTGCCCAGGTAGTGTCAAGCGTCGTCACCCACCGCTTGACCTTTCATGGTGCCAAACGTAGGCTCCTCTCGGTGGAGAAACAGAAAAAGGTCCAGATCCAGATCCGGATGGATCCGCGTATGAGGCGGCGCGTGCGCGAGTACATCAAGAAGGTCGAGAGGGAATCTGGGGTAGAAATAGGCTTCAGCGAAGCCGTGCGCTCGCTCTTGGAGCGTTCGCTAGAACGAATGGAGGGAAAGTGAGCGTATACTTTGCCCAGCGCAGAAGTGGCGGGTTGATCAAGATTGGGTGGAGCACTGGCGTACATTCTCGCATGATTGCGTTGAGGACCAGGTTGCTGGGGTCGATGCCGGGTAGACGCAAGGAAGAGCTCGCCGTTCATGAGCGTTTCAAGCATCTGCGCGCGAAAGGGGAGTGGTTTAGGCCAGACGCTGAGCTTCTGGAGTTCATTCGGACGAAGGCTCAGCAACACGAGCCGGAAAATGACGGCACACAATCGCCGATCCGGATGAGCGAGTCTTTGAAAGAGAGAATTCGTGAATACCGGCAGCAGGTAAAAGACAACCGAGGATTCGAGATCAGCTATTCAGAGGCGATTCGGAGTCTGATCGAGAGGGGGCTAAAAGCAGTGTCATGAGCTACCCCATCGACGAGCAAGCTCTCCGCCGTGCTCAGGCGAAGGTCGCGGAGGCCGCCGAGAAGTTCGGGCCGCTCGGCAGGCCGGCGGACAGTTCGTGTATCTGCCTGGAGTACCCTTGTCCGTGTGCGTGCCACAAAGACCGGTCTCGAAAGCCTAAGGAGTGAAGATGGCAACGGTTGAAGCGCTCATGAAGAAGACGGCGTCGGACATCGAAAAGGTCTCCGCCGACGTCGAGTCGGTTACGGCTGCTATCGTGGCCGACAAGTCTGAGGACCAGAGCGAGATTCGCGCTGAGATGACCAAGCTCCATGAGCAATTCACCGCGCTCATCGAGAAGGCAAAGGCGCTCGAGGCGCGAGCGCAGAAGCTATCTGAGAAGGCCGACGCGGAGCAGGAGAACGCGCAGAACTTCTTCGGAAGTGCCGAGGAGCTCGTGACCTCGCTCGAGGGGGCATCGGAGGCAATGGACCCGGCCCAATGGGACTGGGGTGATGACGAGGAGGAGCCGGAAGATGGACACGCGTAACGGCGCTGAGCGCATCGCTGATGAGCGATTACGGCAGATCATGGCCGAGGGCTACACCGCCGAGCACGATGACGGGCACATTCACGGAGAGCTAGCCATGGCAGCGGCTTGTTACGCGGCGCCAGAGCGACTCTACGAGATGCGCGAAGGATTTTGCGATCCGTGGCCGTTCGAGGAGGAGGATGACAAGAGGCAGCCTCCAGACAGGAGGACTTCTCCGGCAGCTCGCATCCGCCTCCTCGAAAAGGCCGGCGCTCTCATCGCAGCCGAAATCGACCGCTTACTTCGCAAGCAAGGAACGTAATGCTGATCAACTACGCGGAGGTGTTGCCAGAGCAGCTCGCCCGAACGCGCGTCCGAGACGGTCGCTGGGAGCGTCTCGAGAACGGCGAGTGGGTCCCCTGGCCTGTTCTCCGGCTCGACAGGCTTGGACGCTTGGAAGCGTTGCGGTGCCACGGGCGTACGCCTCGTACCGAGGCAGCGTGATCGAGTTCGAGCAGGGTCGTTACCGAGGTCGCTGCATTCTATTGAGAGAGCCGGTGCTTGGCGTCGTCGGTATCGTCGAGTGTTCTGCGAACGGTTGTCTGGCGCAGTACGTCCTCACTGTCGAGGGCGGTCACGAAGACCCTGTAGAATTCGCTGCTGCCGTCCACGTTTTTATCACCGAGCACGAGTGCGCGTCATGATCCGTTGCCGATCGAGCGTCCCACCGAACGGCGACGACTGCCCCGCGGAGGCGGACCGGCTGCTCGTCTGGAAGGATACGCGCCGTCCGGACGACGATCGACCGCTGGAGCCCAAGACGCCAGTGTGTGCGGAATGTGCGCTCCAGATGCAGCAGCGGCTGCCTGGAGCGATTATCCGCGTCGAGCGCATTACACTGGTTGACAAGCGGTAGCGCTCGTCACATGCTGCGACCTCAGCAGGAGGTCACGACGCATGGCGATCAGCAAGGCAGAGATGTGGGTGCAGTTCGCGACGGCGGCGGTCGCTCGGTACGTCGTCCCCGAGGAAGTCGAGGACGCCGACGAGCTCGTCGATGACATGAGCGAGGTTGCGACGCAGTTCGCCGATCAGATGCTCGACGAGTACGACGAACGGTTCTTGGGCGGCACGGAGCGCAAGCCCAAGACGCGCAAGCGTAAGCATCCGGCCCAGACGGAGGACTGAGTCGATGCCCAAGGATAAAGGCACCGAGACGCAGCGAAAGAAGGCGTCGCGTCAAGAGGCTGGCGCTCAAGGCAAGCGCGATGCGTACATGTACGATCCGGAGACGCTCGTTCTCGTCACCGACGAGAAGTCACCGCTATATGACGAGAGGGTGCATCTGCCGGTCAACGAGAAGCTCGTCGCGAACATGATGTTTCAGCCGGACGGTCCAGACAGTGCCCCGTTGGGCGTCATCAAGCCGGTGGTCGTACGTCGCAACCCGGAGACTACGGACATCGAAGTAGTCGATGGTCGGCAGCGCGTAAAGGCGGCCGTTGAAGCAAATAAGCGCCTGAAGAAAGAGGGGCGCAACACAATCCGAGTCACGACCGTTACCGAACGCGGTCGAGATTCTCGCCTCATAGGGATTTCTATCAGCGCGAACGAGTTCAATCAGGACGAGACGCCCAGCGGGCGCGCTCGCAAGATTCAGAACTACATCGATCACGGCCACGACAAGAAGGAGGCCGCGAACATGTTTGGTGTCAGCGAGGCCACCATCACCAACATGCTTGCCGTTCTGGGAGCACCCAAGGTGATCAGGAGTGCTGCCGACGCCGGGAAGATCTCCAACGCAGACGCCTACAAGCTCGCCAAGATGGAGCCGGACGAGGCGAAGAAGAAGCTGGAAGAGCTCCTCGAGAAGGCTCCGCGCACTCCTGGCAGGAAGCGGAGCAAGAACGCGAAGAAGGCACGCCAGGTGATGGGGCGCCCAGAGGCGGGGCGTGCGGAGACGGGACGTCCGGAGCCCGAGTCGGCGCCCGGACTGGCGCTGGCCGGCGGGACTCCCGAACCCTCTTCGAAGAAGAGCATGAAGAAGCTCGAGGACGCCGTCGCCGAGGCGATCGCCGTCTGGGTCGAAGCGAACTGGGCGGATGGCAACTGGAACGGTGCGCCGCAGGACATACCGATCCTGATTCGGAAGGGGGACTGGCGCGAGCATCGAGACAAGACGGCGAAGGAATGAGCGGTCCCGGTTACGCCAAGGGTACGACGGTCGACGTCTCGAAATCGCGAGCGGAGATTGACCACGTCCTCGTGAAGAATGGGGCGTCGTCCGTCGGTATTCTGAACGACTCGGACAAGGCTGTCGCGGTAGTCGCGTTCACGATCCGGGGCGCGAAGTTCCGACTCGAGATTCCTATGCCGTTGATGGCTGAGGTCGAGAAAGTACCGAGGCCTCGGCAGTGGTCATATTGGGACGAGACGAGGCGTAGCGCGTGGAAGCGTTCTGAGCTCTCGCAGTTGGAACGTGAGCGCTGGCGAGCCGTCTTATTGCTCATCAAAAGCAAGCTCGAGATCGTTCGTATCGGTCTCTCGAGTGTCGAGCGGGAGTTCATGGCCGATCTCGTCTTACCTAGCGGTCAGCGCGCGGAAGCGTTTTTCGCGGAGGCGATCCGTCGCGGGCTCGAGGGTGGCGACGCGTCACCGATGCTGGGCGAGGGGGAGAAGTGATGGGTCTTCCGAAGCTGAAACGCATCAATCCTCCCGAGGACATTGGCGGAGGCTTGGAGCGTTACGCCGAGATAATGGACGGGACTGGCGCGAGCGCGTATCGATTCAAACAACCCAAGGAGAAGAAGATGGTAGCGAAGAGCAAGAAGTCGAAGACAAAAACCCCGACGGTCAGGAGCCTCAAGGGCATGCGAGGCGGCTCGGTCGCCGGTGCGCCGCGCGTGTGCGGGGTGTGCGACAAGCCGGGGCACAACTCGCGCAGTCACGAGCCGGGCGGGAAGTTGGCGAAGGGGGCTGAGCGGTGGCGTACGAGGCGAAGATAGTGCTGGACAGCGTGGGGCCGAACGGCGCGCGGCTGACGACGTTCGAACTCGAGTACCCGCGCATCGTGCACGCGGAACTGATGACCCATCGGGTCTTCTCCCGAAACAGCGCCTCGTCGCGCGCCATCCCGACCGAGAAGCTCCTCGCGCGCATCGAGAACGATCCGGCGATACCGGTCTGGTGGGGGAAGAACCAGGCCGGCATGCAGGCGCGCGAGGAGCTGGAAGGCGAGGATCTCATCCGGGCGAAGGACCGCTGGCGGTCGGCCGTGCTCTCGGGCGTCTGGCATGCGCGGCGGCTCGGGGAGACAGGCCTCCACAAGCAGATCGCCAACCGCGCCGCCGAGCTGGGAATGTTCATCACGGTGGTGGTGACGGCCACCGAGTTCGACAACTTCTTCGCGCTCCGGGACCACGCTGCGGCGCAACCGGAGCTGGCCGACGTCGCCGGCAAGGCGCATCGGTTGTGGCTGAAGAGTGAGCCGAACCAGCTCCTGGCCGGTTCGTTCCATCTGCCGTACGTCGCCGGCTACGATGCCGAAGAGTGCTTTCGAGAGTACAGCCTGGACGGGGTGTGCCGTGTCTCGATCGGCCGGTGCGCGGCCGTCAGCTATCTGAACCAGGACAAGCGCGACCCCCCGGCCGACATCGCGCGCGCCGACAAGCTCTCGGCGGCAGGGCACATGAGCCCGTTCGAGCACGTCGCGCAGGCGCTGACGGCCGACGAGTGGAAGGTCTACGCGCGGACCGCTTGCGAGCTTTGGGTGCGTGACCGCGTACCGGTCGGAAATCTCTGGGGCTGGAGGCAATACCGGAAAGAGCTGCCGAACGAGCACGACTTCTCGAGAATCGGAGCCTGACGTGTCCGACGGCGGCTGCCAGCACCCCGAGTCCGAGGTCGACATCCTCGAAGTGCTCGAGATGCACGCCGTCTACTGGTGTACGCTCTGCGGGTCGGTTCGGGTCGGCGGGGGCGCCTGGCGCGCTCCGACCGGGATCGTGCTCCCGGGCTGGCGGTGTGCTCACTGTCGGGGGTTCAACGGGTCGGCTAAGGAACTGTTGACCGAGTGCAGGTGCTGCGGAACAAGGAGGAAATCATGAGCGACGTGCGACAGAAAGCGAAGGACCTCTTGCGGCTCGCCCTCAACGAGGGGACGAGCCAGCAGGAGCGGGACACTGCCACCAGGCACCTGCTCACCCTGATCGAGAAGTACGATCTCCTCTCCGCAGGCGGCAAGCCCATCAACGTCGCCGCCGAGATCCTGAACAAGGTCATCAGCGGGGACTTCCTCGAGCAGGTCGCCGCCGGTGCCGAGCGGGCCGCGAGCGGTCTCGAGCGGATCATGGCGGCGGGCAAGCGGATGTCGGACGCGCGGGGGGAGCCTAAGAAGCGGCGGAGGACGTATCGGTGAGCGACGATAGGAAGCCGTGCACGCTCGAGAACTGCGGTCACATGAGGCAGCTCGACGCGATCGTCGACTTTCTGGGTATGACGCGTGGAACGAGGTCGGTGCTCGACGAGCTCCAGTCTCGATTCAAGTATGGCGCGATCGCGTCTGCGCAGATCACCGTCCAAGCCTTCATCGAGCGTGTCGAGCTCACCCGCCAGCGCGCCGGCAGCGCGTCGGTCGCGAAGGCGTACCTCGTGCTCGCGGACGACGCCGACGACCACGAGTTCAAGGTCGCGGTGCCGCGCGACTTCGCGGTCGCCGTCGGCAAGTACCTCGAGACGTGGGACGAGACAGACCAGTCGCCGAGGATTTCGATTACGTTCTCGATCAAGGAAGAGGAGTAAAGTGTATGCGTTGGACTACCAGATTGAAACGACACGGGGGTTTGGCCGCACTTCAGGCAAGACGCAAGGAGAGTTTTACGCTGCTTGCAAAGGCCGAAGTCAAAGCTGTTAGGGAAGGGCGCAGCGTCGATCATATCAAAGAGGCACGTAAGTGGCTCGAATGGCACCATTTACGGACTCTTTAGCCCACGGAGGAACTCTATGACCGATCTAAAGAACGACATCTGGGTGGCTTCCGCAGGCGGCCGAAAGCTCCTCATCGGGTGCGAGGTGAACGACCTCACGTGGTACGAGGTCCGGACGATCGTCTCGAAGAAGCTCGGCGTCGAACCGTTCTCGCAGGACCTGACGATCGAGCGCAATCCGGCGACCGCAGTGCCGGCCCGTGTCGAGGTCCTGGAGGTTCGGTGGACCGGGGACGATTACGCGAAGGGCGGTACGCCAGGCAAGAGGAGGATGCAGGAGCGGGCGCCGGGCGGGGAGTGGGTGGATGTCTAGCGGGACGTGCAGCGTTTGCGGCGGGGCAATACCGGAACGTGAGACGGTAATCGGGCACACGGCTTTGTGTGCGGAGATCGTGCGTGTGCGCGCTAGGGCTCATGCGCTTGAGGAGGTCGTCGAAGTGCTCGAAGCACAAGCTACCAATCCGGCGGCTTCAGCAGCTGATCGCATAGGCATGCTTGGTGCCGCACGTATCGTGCGCGGAATGCTCCCGTGAGCACCCGCCTCGACTCCGTCCTACAGAAGCATCCCGACCACGAGGAGGGCATTCGCTTGCTCGCCGAGCGCGACCCGTCGGGGAACCTCAAGTACCTCGCATGGGGCGCGAAGATGCTCGCGGCCGGGCAGGCGCTCGCGCCGGAGATCGCGGACGTGCTCGACCTCTTCCACCGGTTCGCGGGGCAGCGGCTCGAGAGGACCGGTGCTCAGGTTCGACGACGAGATCGTCGAATGTATCAAAACGGCGACGGCAACCGAGTCCACCCCGACGTCAACACGTACCGCCCCCAGGACTTCGCCAAGTTGCGCGACCTCCTGAACAAGCTCAAGCGAGCGCAGGACAAGAAGCGTAAAGAGCGAGAAAAGCTCTACCGGATCGAGGGCTCGGTCGAGGCCGACGTCGTCTACGACTCGGACGACCTCATCGTCCGGCACATCAAGAACAAGAACGCGAGCATCCACTACGGTCACGAGACGAAGTGGTGCATCTCGATGACCCAGGAGGGGTACTTCGAGGACTACGAGACGCACAACGCCACGTTCTTCTTCTTCGAGCGGAAGAAGCCTCAAGACGATGAGTTCGACAAGACCTGTTTGATGCTGTCTCGTAGCGGGGCTCGCGAGTCTCGCCATTTCGACGAAGGCGCCTCCGTGTTCAACGCGCTCGATCAGCGGGTCGACATGTTCGCGCTCGCCAAGGTGCACGGGTCGCGAATCTTCGACATCTTCCGCCAGTGCTACGAGGCGAGTGAAAAGTACCCCGGCTCCGTTCTGTTCAACGTCTTTGCAGGTATTGCGACCAGAGAGCAGCTCGAGACCGTGTTCAATAGCGTGACCGTTGATCTCTCCCAGACGGACGCGCTGCTGGAATCAATCGTCTGCAACGACGCGGCGTCCCCGGAGATGCTCGAATACATCTTGAGGTCGGCGGTTGCGTTGTCGGCTGCGGCTTGGAAGGCAGCTAAGCGGCGCGGACGGATATGGCGACGCGGTCGTCGAATGAGTCAGGCGAGCCACGACGCGGAGCTCACCCGCACGATCATGTCCGCCCTGGTCATCCACCCGAACACGCCCGGTGAGCTGCGCGAGCGGGTCGTCAAGGACTTGCGGCGCCGGCACGTCACGATTAGCGAGATCCGTCGCACGACGGACGACGGTCGAGTGGGTGTGGCGTACCGGAACCGGAATGCGGTCAAGGGACTAAGGCGGCGCAGGTTCAGGCGGATGCACGTCAAGTATCTGCCCGTCAGTGCCTTGAATTCGCGCATCAGGCGGCTCGAGAAGCAGATCGTTCAGACGAAGAAGTGGCTCGAAAAGCGCGTCGAGGCAGACAAGAAGAAGGCCGCGAAGAGAGCAGCAGCCAAGCAGAAGAAGAAGCGGTAAGCTCTTCCGCTAGGAGGTCATCCCCATGTTCGCTCGTATCCTCGCGCTCACCATCACCCTCACTGCCATCGTCGTTTTGCCGCCCGCCGCTCTCACCGGTTGCCCTGCCCCCGCCGGCACCGTGACGAACGCCATCGCCACCGCCCAGCAGGCCGCCCAGACGGCCGCTACGGTCGTCGCCGATGCGCAGGTCGTCTGGCCGATCGTCTACGCCGCCATCCCGGCCGACAAGCAGGCTGCCGCGCAGACCGCCTTCAACGAGTCACTCTTTACGGCGAACCATGCGATCCTGACCCTGAACGATTTGATCGCTGCGGCGATCGCGGCGAACAACCCCAATCCGGACTTCACCGCGGTCATCGGTCAGCTCTCGGGCGCGGTCGCTCAGGTCGTCGCCATCGTCCAGCAGTTCCTGACGACATCGGCGGTTGCCTCCCATGTACGTACCGCGGGGGGAGTCGACGCCGTCGCCGACATGAGTGCGGCGGCTGGTAGGCTGAAGGCGCTCACGGTTCAGCGGTGAGTCTGCTCGAGGAAGCCCGCCTCGAGCTCTCGCAGAAGACGCTCAAGGACATCGAGCGCGACACCGCGTGGAAGTGGGCGGCGCGGGCGGTCGCGGCCTATGAGCGTTGGGTCGGTGGAGAGCGAGCGATGTACCACGACATGATCTGTTTTGTGGGGGAGGCGCTCGAACACTCGGTGTTCGCCGATGATACCGGAGAGACGCTCCGGGCAGTTCGGAATTGGATGCGGCAGTACATCCCGCGGAGCGTGCTCTGAACGTCCTCGTCTACTTCCCCTCCGGCGCTCGCGTGCTCGCCGAGCTCGTCACCACGCGGCCGGACATCGAGCGCGGTCTCATGTACCGCCAACGCGTGTCGGACGGTACCGGCATGCTCTTCGACATGGGCCACGTAGCCCCGCACAAGTTCTGGATGGTGGGGACCGCTGTCCCCTTGGACATGGTGTTCATCGGAGTGGTTGGGCAGGTCGTCGGCATCGTCGAGAACACGGTGCCGTACGACCCCACTCTTCGCGGGGTCGATGCAACCTCGCGGTACGTGCTCGAGGTCCCGGGCGGGTGGTGCGCCAGGAACGTAGTCGTCGCGGGTCAGCGGGTGACGGTGGTGCGGGTGCCGGGCTAGCTCATTTCCATTTCCATGTACGATTGCGCTTAGCCCAGCTTTTACGTACCGATTCGCTTCGTTCTTCGGCGCTTCTGGAAGATGCAGCCTTTTTGGCGGCCGTTGATCTTCGCTCTGGAGATGTGGATTCGTGTACTCGTCGAGCGATCTCCTTGCGCTCCTCTGGTGAGCGCCTGGCATGGATCTGTTTGGCGGTTTCACTGCGACGATTACGTACCTGTTCGTCGGCGTTGGCTAGTCTGAGTGCACACGTCGTGCAGCGCCACGGTCCGTTTCCTCTGGCTAGAACGCGACGGGGAGTGAAAGCATTACGAGGCGGCGGCCATGCGGGGCGATCGCCCGGACCGGATGAGCACTTGTGCTCGCCGTAACCGGGACATTCTGTTTGTCCGCGACCCGTGCGGCAAAACTCGCACTGGACCGGTAACGGTCCCGGTTTGCGACGTACTGGTGTGAACCATGTCGGACAAGTTGCGCAGCGAACAGTCTTCGCTTTCGCTGAGTGAACGACATCGAACTCGACGCCAGCTCGTTCGTGAATCTTGATAATCGCCTCTTCGACCGAGATCTCGCGCACGACTTCACCGCGTGCGTTGGCTACCTTGATTCGACGCCCACTTTCGTTACGCAGTCTGGGAGCCGTGAAAGCTGCGATGCGCAACTTCTCTAGTCGAGTCAAGGTGGGCGAGCTTGTCAGAATTGTTGAGGCGGGCGGATCTTCCAGGTCACGGATTCGACGTTCCTCATCGCACAAGTCATCGAGTGAACGCGGGGCAACGATAGCGATCCATCCGTGAGTGACGCCCCGCGCGAACATGATCTCGATCGGGCCAGCGTCGCACACGTTCGAGCCTCTATTCCTGCGTCAGCTCCAGCGACTCGACGACCACTCCCGCCTTCTGGATGTCGAGGTAGATCGCGTCCTGGTCCATTTTGCGACAGAGCTCCTCGCCGAGCGCGGACATCTCGTCGATGAACGTCTCCTGATCGAGCTGGTCTTCGTTCAGGACGAGAATCTGCGCGCCCTGCTCGTCGGGCTCCCGACGGCCGCCGAGCGGCTGCCAGATCCCGCGCTGGGTGAGAAAGCTCGCGCCCGCGGAACGGTTTTGCTTCGAACGGATCTCGACGAAGAACTTGATGAGGTCCTCTTCGGTGAAGTGCGGCTTGCCGTGGACGTTGAAGCCCACGAGGAAGCGAGCGGAGAGGAGACGATTTCCGGTCCGCTGCTTGCGAGCGGACAGGAAGTGCTCCTTCGGACCGTGCACGGTGTGGCGGCCTACGGGGCGGAAGCGCCCCTTCTCGGGGATGGTGATGGGACGGAGGTCGGCTTGGAGTTGCATGGTGGGTTCCAGTTTATACGATGAGGCCGCCGTGTGCGCGTACCGGACAGTCGCAGACGTCGTCGCCGTCGATGCCGGCGTAGCCGTCGAAGTAGACGGGATGGAGGTCCCCGCACTCGGTGCAGCTCACTACGGTCCACACGCCTGCGTGCATCATGTTGCCTCCAACGCTTCGCTGCCGGTCGCCCGCGCGATTCCTACGAAGAGCACTCCGACGGCGAATCCGCCGATGTGCGTCCCGAACGACACTTCCCCGCCCCCGCCCGCGAGCGCGTACCAGACCTGGACGAGCACGAACCCGACGATGAACCCCAGGAGCCGAGGTCGGAGAGCCCCCAGAACCGCCAAAACGCCCAGGATGGCCCCGGAAGCGCCGACCATGGGGTCCAGGGCTGCCGGGTCGACCAGGACGTGAAGAAGCCCTCCGAGGGCTCCCGCGGCCAGGTAGAGGGCCAGGAAGCGGAGACTGCCGAGCGCCCGTTCGACGACGGCGCCGGCCCAGGCCAGGCACACCATATTCCCGCCAAGGTGGATCCAGCCGGCGTGTAAAAACATGCTCCCCAGGAGTCCCTCGGCGGTCCAGTGCGCGGGGACCAGCCCGTAGGTCTCGCAGGTGGGCTCAACGCCCCAGGCGAGCTCGAGGGCGAAAGCCAGAAGGTTCAGGGCGACGAGGAGGGCGGTCATGATTGGATAGACGAGGTGAGATGTTGTTTATTCACCGAATAGCGCCAAACGCGTCGGCTGCCGCAAACGGAACTGTGCCTCTTCAGGTGCCCGTGTTGGACGGATCGAATCAACATGTTCGATATCGCGCTTGGCGAAAGATTTGTGGCTACCTGTATTTCGCGAAGGGTCGCGCCAGGGTTGGCGTTTACGAATTCGAGGATGCGTGAGGCATTTGAGCCAGACATGAATCGACCTTTGGGTCTGCCCGGACCAGGTTCCGCCGTCCGAAACACGCTCAGATTCACCCGCTTCGCGCTCGTCTCGAGCGGCCCCGGCTCGTCGGCCGACACCGCCTCGATTTCGGGGTACGTCGCCTCGACCTCGCGCGCCATCTTGCGCAGGCGCGCGGGCGCGGACGGGTGCACGGTGCACTTGCCGGTGCGCGGGTCGGTTTTGACGAGCCCCAGCCAGATGAGGACGAGGCGGAGGTCGATGGGGAGTTTGTCCCAGGTGTTCATGGTCGGTGAGACGTATGGTAGCCACGGGTATTCAAAACGCAACCCCGGGTTGACAATCGGTACGTCCGGGTTTACCTTGCACTCACCCTCTCGGGAAAAGGAGATCCCCCCAATGCGTACCTGGAGCACCTATCAACTCGCCGTCTTCGAAAACGTCGCCAACGGAACCGGCCACACCGTGCTCGACGCGGTCGCCGGCAGCGGCAAGACCACCACCATTGAGGAAGCGGTCAAGCACGTCCCCGCGGGCAAGCGGACCCTCTTCGTCGCCTTCAACAAGTCGATCGCGACCGAGCTCGCGAAGCGCCTCAGCGGCGCTGCCGGCGTCGAGGTCTCGACCCTCCATTCGTACGGTCTGAAGTGCGTGTCGGCCGCGCTCGGGCGCTTGCGCATCGACCAGTACCGCGTCCCCAACTTCATCGAGGCCATGCACGGAAACGATCCGAAGACCTTCGAGATGCGGCGCGACCTCGCGAAGATCGTCTCGCTCGCGAAGGGCGCCTTGACCTCCTCCGAGGAGGAGATCGACGCGCTCATCGACGCCTTCGGCGCCGACAGCGTCAACGGTAACCGCGTCCAGTTCGTCAAGGACGTTATGAAGCTCCTCGAGCAGTGCACCGGCACCCAGGACGGGTGCATCGACTTCGACGACATGATCTGGTTGCCGGTCGTGCTCGACTTGCCCCAGCGCAAGTTCGACCGCGTTTTCGTGGACGAGACCCAGGACCTCAACGCCGCGCAGATCGAAATGGTGTTGCGGGCCGTCAAGGTGGATGGGCGCATCCTCGCCGTCGGCGACCCTCGCCAGGCCATCTACCGGTTCCGCGGCGCGGACGAAAACGCTTTCTCGAACGTCCAGGAGCGCCTCAGCGCGACCAGGCTGCCGCTCTCGGTCTGCTACCGCTGCTGCAAGGCCGTCATCCGCGAGGCTCAGGAGCTCGTGCCGCACATCGAGGCCGCTCCGGACGCCGAGGAGGGGGAGGTTCTGAGCTCCTCGTACGAGCAGATGAAGAAGAACGCGAAGGCGGGCGACTTCATCCTCTCGCGCACGAATGCGCCTCTCATCTCACTTTGCATGTCGTTTCTCAAGGAAGGTCGCCGAGCGAACATCCAGGGGCGCGACGTCGGCGCTTCGCTGAAGGCCTTCATCAAGAAGTCCAAGGTAGAGAACGTCGAGGCGCTCCGTGACTACGTCGCCGCCTGGAGGGACAAGGAGTGCGCTCGGCTCGCCGCCAAGCGCCGCGACACCCAGTCCGTCGAGGACCGCGCGGCCTGCATCCTGGCGCTCAGCGACGGCGCCGCGACCGTGGCGGACGTCGTCGAGAGCATCGAGTCGATCTTCGCCGACAAGGACGAGAAGGCGATCATCACCCTCTCTTCTACGCATAAGGCCAAGGGTTTGGAGCGCGACAAGGTGTGGGTGCTTCGCGCTACGTACCTGCGCCGGCCGGAGACAGAGGAGAAAAATCTTTTGTACGTCGCCCAGACACGCGCTCGCAAGACCCTCGTCCTCGTCAAGGACCTCGGGAAGAAGGAAGACGACGAATGAGCACCTTCGTTGCAGTTCCCGCCGCCGCGATCCGTAACAGGCTCGCGGCGGCGAGGTTCCGCCTCACACCCGGTTCTTCGCGCGAGGAGGAGGTTTACGAGCGTCCGCACGACAAGGACGACCAGTACGTCGTCCGGGTCTACACGTCGATTCTGAGGGGCGCCGACGAGGCGCGGGACTGCGGGGCGGACGCTATCCGGGTGGTCGCCCTCGTGAAGGACGGAAAGTTTCATTACCCGCCGAGGGTCGTTCCAATCTTCAAGGCGATCCGGATACACCGCACCGGGAGCGTGGAGAAGGTGCTCGATCGCATGATCGAGCGAGCCAGAGAGGCGTACGCGGCATGCAACCAACACCGGAAGGGGGCAGCATGAAACGCAAGATGAGTTTCGCGAAGTGGAAAGAAGTAGCTCAGAAATGCGCAAACGATCTCGGGCTGCCTGACGACTTGTGGTCCGACGGGGACATGTACGAGCTTTCGGAGCCGGCGAAGCGCGCTTTTCAGGCGGGGCAGTCGTCGAAAGCGTTTGTTCTCGAGATGTTCGAGGAGGACCTTGCGAAGATCGAGCTCGAGAACGAGCAATGGGCGCAGTCGCTGTTCGAAGAGGCCATGAGTTTGAAATTGTTACGCGACTTCGCCGATGCGTATGCCGAATACAACCTTGGAGTACGCGATCGGGTCGAGGAAACCGCCGTCCGGTTGACGGAGCTCGCCGTCCAGCTTCTCGGCTACGATAGCATCGCCGAGCTGGAAGCGTTCCAGAAGGCGCAGGAGATGCTCCTGGACGGGGATCTGGCCGACGAAGACCGCCCCATGGTCGAGCGCTTGCGCGCAAACGCGGCGCTCCGCTTCGCACGCAAGCTCGCGCTCCTGCTGCCGACGGAGAAAGACGTGACCCCCCGGGGGCAATAGGAGAGGAGACGAAAAATGGCGAAGTTTGGATTGTCCGAGAATGAGAGGTCAGCGTTGCGAGTGTTTGCCAGCGGGCTCACGGCGCTGATCGGTCTCGATGCGGAGTCGATCGGCCACATCGCTGACTACATCGGTCAGTTCGGTACCGAGAACGCCCCTGAGTTCGCCGACGCCGTGCTGATGGAGTGCATGAAGGTCATCATCGATGCGAAAGCGAGACAGGGATGAGTACCGAACAAGAAGAGATTGTGCAGACCGCCATCCGAGTCCCCAAGGCGCTACTTGAGGAACTCGACGAGATTGCCGAGAACATGTCGCAGCCAGGGTTGAAAGTCACGCGCACCGAGGCGCTGCGCTTGGCGATTTACCGCGGGGTTGAGCAGCTCAAGAAAGAGGGGAAGAAGCGATGATCTCGTCAAATGGCGTTCCCGAGGAAGTAAACGAAGTTCTCCGCAATCTGGTGCGAGCCATCAACGAGACCAGCCAGAGGTGCGTCGGGGTGGTCGCGGTCGTGGTCTTCGACGAGATAGAGGTAGTCCTTCCGATCATGGACACGGGCGTCGTTCCCAAGAGCGGCGACAATCCTATCTATGCGCTCATCGAGACGGCAGCAGCTGCTGCGCTCAAGACGCTGGAACAAATACCCAAGGAGATAAGCCCGGGAGAGCTGTCGTGAATCCCGCCGTCGGTCGGTTCCCAGTCTGCATGCACGGCTACATGACCCCGTGCCCCGAGGGGTGCGGTTCGGCGAAGACTGCTCCGCCCATTCCGGGACTGCCGGCGCTGTCCGAGCTCACGCTCGATATCATCGACGCGCACGTCAGATCGCTCGGCTTGCGGGCGAAGATTTCTTGGCGCGGCGGTGAATGGAGCGTCGCTCTGACCAGTCGAAAGGAGGAACACCAGAAGTCGGCCACGAGCCGGCGGGCCGTTGGGCGGAGCAAGTTGATCGAGGAAGCGTTCGCGAAGGCACTCGAGGAGTGGGAGAAGAAGTGATGGATATGATCGACATCCATATGGCGATAAAGTTCTCGGGAGTCCAGTTGGATAAACTGGATGAGCCCACACACGGGTACCACGTGCAGACGCTCGATCTGGAGTTTTTTGGGTACGACGACGAAACAGACGAAGAGCGGCGGATTGGTTCTCTCGAGTGTTTTCTGTTTGACGTGGTAGGAGCCAGCTCGGATGAGATGGGCAGCAATCTGTTTGAGGAGGCGGACGCCGACTCGGAAAGCATGGAGTTTTACGAATTTCTGTTCAGTGAAGGCCTGATCAGGGGTCGACTTCTGCATCGTCTCAACCCAGAGCACTACGAGAACGATGACGACGAGGAATTTGAGGTCGCTAACGTGTTATGCGTGAGTGGCGGTTGGTGGGGCTGTACTCCGGAAGTGCTCATGCGCGCCATTTCAAGGGCGGCTCGGTTTCTACGATTTGATTATGCTTGCGTTGATTCAGCGTGCATCCGTTTGGGGTCGAGCAAGATGAATTGGCGCGATCGCAAGCCGCCCAATGAAGACGGTATGAAGTTGCCGGAACCGTTCATCAAGGTTGTCTGGAAAGAGATCGTACCTGAGGAGCACTTGACTCATCCGGACAGGTGGTTTTACTTCTGTCAAGTACCAGAGGACGAGATTGAGCTCGATGAGAAGGCGGAAGTAACCATCCCGCCAAGCAAAGAAAAACCTCGTTCTCCAAAAGAGGGCGACGAAAAGTACAATTGAAGGGTAGAACACCATGTCATCGCACAATAATCGTCGCGTCCGCGCCCAGCGCAAGCGCCACGCAAAGACCATCCTGCGCCTCCGGGACCGCATCCGGACCTTGACGGAGCAGGGGCGGATGAAGGAGGCCAAGAAGGTGGTGGAGCTCGCCGCCGAGCTCATCTGGCAGAACCGGAAGCCGGACCCGGTCGCGGCGCCGGTGGCGCCGTACGTGCCCAAACACACCTACCACCACAAGATCGGCACGCCGCTCGGCCTCACGCCGACTTCGCCCGTGCTCGAGAAGCAGGAGCCGAAGGTCCACGGCGTCAACGCCCAGCGCGAGACGCGCTCCAGGACGAAGGTCGGAGGCGCTGGTGGGAAGAAGACGTGATCCGGCTCGTCTGCTTTCGCGATCGGCCGGATTGTATGGCCATGTTCGCTCGAGAGGGCGACCCTCCTGCCAATATCGGTTTGACGCCGCCGTTCACGCGCTCCCGAGTCCTTGAGGCGGCGCGTGAAGCCGGTGTACCCGTACGCGTCGTCGAGATGGCCTATGTCGGGAGATTCAAGCCGGTTCTGGATCGTCTACTCAAGGACGAGAAAGCTGAGCGCGGGCAGCAGCAGCACTTGCGTGAAGTGATGATGCTGGGCGCGACAGATCCGACGGAGAGGACTCGTGCTGAGCTCATTCAGGAGAAAAAGAACGTAGACGACGAGCTGCGTAAGCTGAAAGTGAAGCTAGGAGAGGCTAAGAGCCTTGCGGCCCTGCGTGGGCAGTACATGCCTCCGAGCGAGTATCGCCGACTGGAGAGGCGTGTTGCCGACCTCAAGGACCGGTCGCTGTCGATGCAGAACGAACTCGGGCGGTTGCGGGACGAGCAGAAACAGAAAAATATCTCGGCCAATATCGGTCGTGAGCGCGTCTTCCAGAAAGCGGCCCACGATCTGTTACCCAAGCATGTATTCGATCAGATAATGCAGGAGATGGAGCGGCGACTGTCTCTGGATGCGGAGCCTCAAGATGAGCGCCCGTAACCGTTCCGTCCCCTGGTTCCGTACCCCCGGCGCCCGCTACGAGCTCGAGGTTGCGCAGTACGAGTTTCCGCGTCGGCGCGAGCGAGCGCTCTTCAACGGTACGATGAAGATGATGCCTCTCGAGGTCCGCTTCTACAACGGTCTCTGGTGCGACCGGTGCTATCTCGTCAAGGACGACGTCTGCGAGCGACAGGGCGTGACGGTGCACGGGGTCATCAGGCTCCGAGCGATGCTCTGTGATGAGTGTGCGTCATGAGCTTCGGCCAACTGAACCGTTCGCAGATTCACGCCCTCCGACCGCTCATCCGAGGGCAGGTCGTACACGATCTCGGGTGCGGTGACCGGCAGCTCGCGAAGCAGCTTGCCGCGCTGGGTGCGAAGACCGTGGTTGCGGTCGATAAAGAGCCGTACGGCTACTGTCTGAGATCTGACGTCATCACGGTCGAGGAGTCCTTCGAAAGGTACCTGAGGATGAGGCCGACCATCGACGTCGCGTTCGTCTCGTGGCCCGCCACGGGTCCTCTCTCGTTTGAAGGTATCGGGAGCCCTGTGTATGCGCTTCTCGGGCTCGTCATTTCGGCTGCCAGGGTCGTCTACCTCGGTAAGAACACCGACGGCATCATCTGCGGGCACCCGCATCTCTTCCGGCACCTCGCCCGCCGGCCGCTCCTGGCGCACGTGCCGGATGAATGGAACACGCTGCTAGTGTACGGATCGGGTGTCGTCACGCGCGAGCCGGTGCTCGAGGAACAGGCGGGGATGGACATGTCGAGGGTCTATCGGTCGGTGCCGGCAAAGTGTCCGGCGGAAGCGGAGGAAATGTGAAGCACTCGGTTCCGGCGACGATCGATCGTCCTGGCTGTTACGCCATGTCGGCTTGCAGGCACTGCGGCTGCTTCGGCGCGAAGGACGGTGCGGAGGGGTGTGAGGGCAAGGCGGGGCTCGATGCCATGTTGGCTCGAGTTGAGCAGTACCTGCGCGAGCATCCGCCGCAGTTGGTGTGCGTCTTCGGGACGGTAGAGAGCGTGGACGAGGACGGTAGATTCGTCGTCAAGGTGAAGACATGAGCCAGCGCGAAGCCGACCTCTCGATGCTCAAGGAGCTCCTCGAGCACCACGCCGACGAACTCTCCGAGACCGAGCTCGAGGCGTTCGCCAGCATGCGGTTCGACCTGGGGGTGTACGGCGGGACGACGATCCCCAGTAAGGGTAAGTTCCAGACGCTCACCGACAAGCAGCACACGTGGGTGACGAGCGTGCACGAGCGCCTGGTCCCGCAGCAAAACTCTCGTCGTGGTAGCTGATGCGGTCCGCGATGTGCGTGCACTCGTGGATCGCGGCGGCGTAGAGCCACTTGAGGTCGGTGTCCTGGGCCGGTCGCCAGATCTCGCTTCGAGTCGTCACGTCCTTGAAGGGGTTCAGCATGATCCACTTCTCGGTTCTGCCTTCTCGATCTTCGTCCGTAATTGCTTGGGCGGCGGCGTCCTCGGAGAACACGAAGCCGACGCCGAAGTGCTCCTCGCTCCCGAGCTGCATGAGCACGTACCGACAGAGCTCGGTCCAGGTCTTCGCGAGCTTCAAGATCGTGGGCGTCATCGACTCCGGGTAGAACTTCTTCGGGACGCGGTAGCCCTCGACCTCGTTCACGAGGAAGAAGTCTGGCTCCCAGACGAGCTGCTTGACCGCCGCTTCGAGGTGGTTCGGGCCGAGGAAGTGCTGGTCGAGCATGACGTGCGCGACCGCCGCGGAGGGCGTCGACTGGAGCCGCTCCTCTTCGCCGCGGGCGTACGACGCCACCGTGTGGATGATGGCGTCGGCGTCGCTGGCGGATAGCTCCCCGGCGCCGTACGAGCCGATCTGCTCTAGGGCTTGCGCTGCGCGTTCCCGGGCGTGGAACTTCCCCGTCCCTTCGAACTTCTGCCGGATGAGGCCCGCCTTGCTCTTGAGCGCCGAGAGGTTGTCCTTTGCGATGCGCTCCGCGAGCTTTTCGATGGCGCTCGAGAGGTGGTAGTCGCGGAACCCGTCGCGATTCGCGGTCAGGATCTCGATCGACGGCGCAATGAGCTCGACCAACACAAAACCCGGGACTTCGCCGATATAATTGGAAAACATGTAGAGTCCGCGCGTGCGGACGTACATGTACGACTGCTTCGAATCGGCCGGAGTGAAGTAGATGTCGGCCTTGTCGGGCACTTGGTTGACGAGGTTGACGCCCCGCAGGTCCGCGCTGGCTAGTGCTCCGTTGACCGTGAAGTGGATGTTGGGGAGGTCGCACTTTTGGAGGAACCCGAGCGCGATGGCGTCGGTCGTGCACTTGTCCGGCGGCATGACGACGTCGAGCCTCGTGCCCTGACGCATCGGTCCTCGGGTCACGGTGTAGTCGATGCCGGCGCCCTCGACGATCGTGTCCCTGGAGTGCACTCGCCAGGAGATCCAGGGGAGCAGGAGGAGCTCCTTCGCCTTGCCGAACCCGCCGGCGGCGCCGCTCGGGCCGGTTTTCGTCGTCCCGCCGAGCACGAGGAACTTGTTGACGATGGTGTCCTCGTCCATCCCGCGGCCGTCGTCGTCGCACGAGACGAGCTTCGTCCCGTCGTCCTGGTCGACCGCGCTGAGAGCGATGTTCTTGCCGCCGCCGTCGACCGAGTTCTGTACGGCCTCGCGCCACCACTTGATCGGCCAGTCGTTGTAGTCCTTCAGGGCCGTGATGAAGAACTGGGCGCCGATGGTGATCGTGCGCTTTTCGCCCTCGCGGACTAGCTGTTCGCGCGTGCCCGGGTGCGGCGACGTCGTCACCTCGACCGTCACGAGGCGTCCCCGATCGTCGTAGACCTCCCCGCGGAAGACGGCGTGGCCGGCCTCCAGCATGGCCATCATCGGGAAGTACGCGCCGGAGCCCGAGCGCACGGCGTAGAGGCCTGGCGTGGCGGCGGTGACTTGCAGGGCAGTCTCGAGGATGGTTGCTTTCACACTAGAACCCCAGCGTAGCCTCGACGATGGCGAGCTCCGTATCGAGCTCCTTTTTCGTGATGCTGGGGTTGTCCCGCCTGAGCTCCTTGGAGAGCTCGCGCCGGACTTCGGCGGGCCTGTCGACCATCTCCTGCACGAACCGCTTGCGCTCCTCTTCGGTCTTCGGCTTCCTGAACTCCATGTGTTCTCTCCTCAGCGTATAGTAGTCGGGTCTGTTGAACCGTGTGTAGTCCCAGTTTGGTGGAGCGTACTCGTCGTTGAATGGTGAGACGCTCTCCACGACGAAACCGTTTCGCACGTAGAGCTTCACGAGTCCCTCGCCGAAGCACTCAAGGTAGTTTACCCCGTCGTGCTCGACGACGTAGTGAAGGAGGACCTGCCCCATACCATCCTTCGCTGTGCTGAAGAGTGCCGTGCCTTCGATGCGGCCGTCACCGTGATCTTTTACCGCGATGCCGGCGGTGGCGCTCGAGGACAAGTAGCGGGCGAGCGTGTCCTCAAGCTCGCGCTGGGAGTAGTGCGAGACGAACGCTCCGTAAGGGTTACTAGGTCCCATGGCGCGTTCGAAGACGTTGTAGAACTCGTCGGCGTCGACTTCGACGATGCGCGGGTCGTCGGTGGGTTGGCCGATTTCACGGAGTCGGCGACGTCGTTCCCGTGCGCTGAAAGGAGTCATCGCTTGGAGTAGTAGGGGGCGATGGGGCGGCGACCGCGTCGCGCTTCGCGCGCCTTCCCCGCCGGCACCAGTGACGGTTCAACGTAGTACCTCGAGCTGAACCCGAAGCTCTCGCCGTACCCGAACCCCGGGTATTGGTAGAAGAGCGCGACCGGTTCGTTACCCTTGCGCGGGTCGTTGAGCGATGCGATCAAGACTTCGTTATCCCTCGGCGGCACCTGGAGTCCGCGAGAGCGCAGGTCCTGGCCGTCGATCTCGACCAGGCCCGCTTTGAGCGGGTCGGTCTTGGCTCGGTACTCGGCGGAGAGGCGCTTCCACTCCTCCTCGTAGCGCTTGTACTTCTTGACGGCGTCGCTGTCTCGGCGGGGGTAGCGACCTCGACGGCCGTAGGCTTCGCACGCTTCGTTGGCGTGTGTGACTCGTCCACCTCTGAGTTTCCAGGATAGGGCTCGATCTCCAGGCCCGTACAGGAAGCGCTCTCCCTTGTGAGGCGACATGTTCGATTCGAAGCCTACTGCGGCCCAACTGCCGTCCGGCAGTTTGACGGCGTCAGCGTCGGAGTAGATCAGGTGTTTTGAGTAAGCGAGTGCTTCGCTTCGTGTGTTGAATCCTTGCTGTCCTACTGTGGGCGTGCGTTTCGCTTCTCGAGCTTCCGGCGCCGTCTTCTCCCGCGCCTCCCTGTTGAAGTCGAGCACCATCTCCGCCAGCCACTCTTCCTGCGACTTGAGCATCTCCTCGAAGCCCTCGAAGAACTCCTTACTCTCCGAAACCTCTCGCTTCGTGTCCCACGTGAGCTGCTGGAACATATTGCGCGCGATCTTGAGGGCGTGCGCCTTGGTCTCGATGGGTAGGACGCTGTTCGGGTCCCTCTGGCGCATGCGCTCCGCCTCGATCATCTGGTCCCACACCCAGTCCTGGAAGTAGGAGCTGGCGATCTGTTCGGCGGCGTAGTTGGAGCCGCGCTTGCGGTCGTCGTTCTCGGGTTCTCGTCGTTTGCGTGCCATCGTCTCCTCCTTGCCTCGGTAACCGTGAGAGTACGCCGCTGCGGCCTGTTTCTCAGCCTTCTTCCTCGCCCCCGGGCCGCAGTAGACGTGTCCGTGCTCGCCCCACTGGAAGCACCCGGGCCGGGGAGAATGGATGGGCATCTACCGCTTCTTGGGTGGAGCGTGGTGGGCGCTCCGCGTGGGCGCCGGAGCGGGAGCCGGACGCGCGGGCGGATGGTGCGGTGGCTGGAGCCGTTGCATGTACGCACGGCGTCCAGGCAGCGGATTACCGCGGGAGTCGAATCCAGGGCGCCCGGCGCGGCGGGAGGGGCGGTGGCGAGCCTCGCTCAGAGGCACCTCGTGCATCACTGCCTCCTCTTCGTGCACCTTCCCCTTCGGGCTCCGACGCACCTCGTACTCCCCGTCATCGCGTTGGGCGTAGCTGACCGCTTCTTCGATGGCGTCGGCGACTTCCGGCGGAGGCGCCCATTCTGGTACGTCGTCACCGCGATTTATGCCCGAGTAGTACGAAGCGAAGCTGACGGCGCTACCGGCCATCTTGTCGTACGCCTCGGGCGAGTCGTCCGGGTATCCGTAGCCGCGTCCCGACGAGACGCCTCCGACGCCGCTGGCCAGGTCGTCGAACTTCCAGGTGTACTTACCCACCCGGACGGTACCGGCGTAGTTCGCTCGGTTGTCGTCGGTCCGGCCGACGTTCTCGATCGTGATGACTGCGTCACCGATGTATCGCTTGGCCATCATCGCCTCCGTGCTGGCGCGCGACGGCGTGCGGTTGGTGCCGGTTTCGGAGCGGATGGTGGAGGGGGAGGCGGCGCTGGTGCTGGCTCAGGCTCTTCCTCTTCTTCATCGTCCATGAGCCCCGCGACGAGGTCCTCGACGTCCTGCTTGTCCTGGATCGCTTCCAGAACGCGCCCGAGCTGGTCGAGCTCGTGCCACCCCAGGTTCCCGATCGGCTCGTAGCCCATGTCCTCGAGCCGGTCGCCGCCAGGGGCGGCAGCGAGCGTGCGAAAGAGGATCGTCGGGTAGTCCGTCGGTCCGTGGTCGTAGTTCGGGAGCCAGCTCTTGAGCTCTCCGATGAGTGCAGCGATTTCTTTGCGGGGCTTGGACATGGTCAATCTCCTACGTTGCTGACGAACTCTTCTTCACCGCCGTAGTACGCCAGGTAGGCGATTGCGGCTGCGACGAGGGCCTTCTCGCGATCCTCGTCGTCCATGTCGGCGAACTCCACGATCGAGACGCTCTTGTCGTCGCCGCTGTACGAGCCGCGGTGCTTGCCTTTCGGGTCGAGCAGCTCGTCGAGCTCGACCTCGGCGTACTGCTTGCTGACCTCTTCGCCCTCCGGCTGCTCCTCGCCGTTGGCGGCCTCGATGTCGGTCCACTCCGTGATTTCTACGGAGTGCCCGCGGGTCTGCACCTTCAAGCCGCTGGTCGGCTCGTCCTTGTCGGGACCGTAGGATTCGTAGTCGACGTCGAGGTCGCCGAGTAGGACCTCGTTCCGGAACGCTTCGTCTTCGTCGGCGAGATATTCCGCTCCCGCGATCTTGCCGCTCGACCATTTCACCCCGTCGGGGATGTCGATCTCATGGGACCACCCGCCAGGTCCTTCATCGGCCACGCCATAGTCGAGTAGCGCCTCTGCGATGACAACCGCGCGCTGAGTTGGTGTGAAATCGGCTTCGAGCGTCTCCTCGCTCATGCCGACGGAGTTGAGTGCACTCTGTACGTCGTCGTTCTCCAGGGCCAGGTCGGCGGCATCGAAGTACGCCACGCGGGTCCAGAACGGGAAACCGACGTCGAACGCTTCTCCGTCACCGACGTGCTCGCGTACCGGCTGGATCTTGATGAGCTCGATGGAGCGTCCGTCGGCGGTAGCGATGGTAGCGCCGTACGCACTAGGGTTCATGTCGCCGCTGATCTGCTCCCAGTCCATCGTCGGAATGGTGATTTCGAAACTCTTACCTGTTCGGCTTCGTCGAGCCATCAGTTCACCCTCCAGTACACAAGCCCCGACCCCGTCTCGTGCGAGTTGCCGTCGTAGCGCGCCAGGAAATGCTCCCAGCCGTCCGTGTCGACGGCGTCCTCGGCGGCGGCGTCGATGTCGATGCTGGCGATTTCGATGGCGTGTTTTGCAGCCTCGTCGCCGTAGATGTCTTCGAGGTACCGCATGGGGTCCTCGAGTTCGACTTCGATCTGCTTTTCGGCGAGCTCCTCGATTTCCGTGCTTGTGGGCTCCGGACGTTCCCCGTCTTCGTCTTCTTCCGGGGCATCGAACCCTTCTCGTTCGTAGTCCTTCCAGAAGTTTTCCGGGTTTCGCTCAGCCTCGTAGGTCAGATCGTCGATGCGCGAGTTGAGTGAATCTCCTTTCAATTCATCGCGCAGCTTATCCGTGTTGATGTGGCTCTCGATGAAGTCCTTGTTGAACAGTTCCGGTTCCTGTTCCAGGTCCTGCTTCACGACCGCCACTGCCAGGGCGTACGCCTGGTCGTAGTTCTGGGCGACGTGGTACTCCTCGACGCCCCACTCGACCTGGTACACGGTACCCTCGCCGAAGCTCGACATGCCGCGATCCTCCCCGATCACGCACTCCTCGATGTCGGCCTCCATGTCGGCCGCGACATCGACCAGGACCGCCTCCTCGTCGCCGTAATCGATCTCGGTCTTCTTTTTCTGACGGGGCATCACTCTCCTCCTTCGACGGGTTCGGTTGCGACGATCTGACCGCTCGCGAGGTCGACGAACCCCACGTGCCTGAACTTCCAGCCGATGCCGACTTCCGTGTCGGGCATCGCCTCGGGCGGCGCCTTGAACGTGCAGTCCGGGCCGTACTTCAAGAACTGGACCGCTCCCAGCTGGGAGCTATCGAGCGCCACGCACTGGTACGCGGCCCACTTGCCGCCCCGGCGAGCGATCGCCGTAAACGTCTGCCGGTTGATCTTGCCGTCACCGATAAGCCTGTCCATCACGCCCTCCACTCTATCTCGCCCTGAAACGCTTGCGGGAGCTCCGACGTCGGCACGCCGATCGTCTTCAAGATCTTCCGGAGCTCCTCGTACTCTTGGACGGCGACCTCCTCGAGATATTCTTTCTCCGAGTCGCTTTCAATCCCCCAGAGCCCACCGCTCGTCAGGGTCTGGACGACCCCCTCGATGACGACGTCGGCCTCGGCGTGGACGCCGACGAACGAGAACTCGCCGGCCTGAAACGCCGCCAGGCGCTCCTCGAAGTCCTCTTGCTCGAGGTACGAGACGTCCGGGTCGGGGTCGTGCTCGACGACCACGCGTACCTGTTCCAGCTTGGCCGGCGCCCGCCGAGCGGGAGCCTCGACGACGCCCGGGCGGCGCGTAGCACTCATCTTGTACGCGGAGTGTCGCTCAGTTTTAGCGGGGGTGCAACCGTCCTTGACCGAGACCACAACCGGGACTACATTTTTCACATCATGCAGCTTACGGTTGAATTCGATCGCGAAGTGGACGGGCGCCACATCGCCGAGGTGCTGGAGCTTCCAGGCTGCCTCGTCTATGGCCGAACGCGTTCAGAAGCGGAAACTCGTGTGCGCGCATTGGCGCTTCACATCCTTGCCGATCAGGTGGATCACGGCGAGCGGGACGCGCAAGACATCGAGGAGCTCTTCTTCGAGGCGGCATGAGTCGTCGTTGGCCGGCAACGAAAGCCACGCGTGTACTTGCGGCGCTCAAACGGATCGGTTGGCGAGAGACCAGAGTTGTTGGCTCGCACCGAACTCTTGAACGCGAAGGGTGGGAACCGTATTCGTTTTCGTTTCACGACAAGGAAGAGATTGGTCCTCGCATGCTTGCGAGGATCGCCAAGCTGACCGGGCTGGAGCCGGGGGATCTATGAAGCGGCAGTCGCGCACTATGTCGCTCCGCGATGTCAAAGCGAGATTGAGTGAAGCGATCGACTCTTCGCAGGGCAGCTACGTGCTCGTGACCCGTCACGGTAAGCCGGCGGCCGTAATTGTGGGAGTAGAAGGTGCCGACGTACTGGATGTGCTTAGGCGTTTTGAAAAACATGCTCACCCGATTCCGCGCTGACCCGCGCAAGGTGAGGGTCGCTATCCGGCGCGACGGGGCCGAGTGGGTGGCGACCGTGTCATTACGTCACGGTTTTGGTTCCTACTCTGCTCGGGCTACCGGACCGCGAAAGGCGCTCGTGAAGGCCCTGCGGAAGGCGGACAGGTACGGTTTGGATGGGGTGGACCTGTCGATGGGCTGGGCGTACGAACATCCGCAACATGTGGGTGTCCAGTGATTCGCAATGATGCGCAAGCAAAACAGCTTCGGCGCGAGCAGGCCGTCATCCAGGCCATGCACCATCGTCCGTGGTGGAGGATTGGAGTCCTCAATCGAAGACCCTGGCGGGCTTCGTGGCGCCCTCGTTCGCTTCGAGAGGTGTGGCTTTGGCTGACGACGGCGCACGACTGTCAGGACCCGGTAGTCGGGTGCTCGTGCTCCGGCGGGTTCGGATTCCCCTAGGCGAACGCAATCGCCGCCGGCACGACCGGCACTCCCGCGAGCGCTAGCTGAAGTGTCTGCGTGAAGAAACCGCTGAGTAGCGTCGGCGCTGGAGACATCGTTGCGGGCGCGAGCGGCTGCCTGGGGGGCGGCACGGCGTTCCCCGGGTTGACGAACTGCGCGAGCGGCGCCGCGAGCTGCGCGGCGAGCGGCGGGTAGGCCGGCGACGGGGTGACGAGCGTTGCGGCGGTCGCTAGGTTCTGAACCGTGTCGCCGCGTGTGCTCTTTGTGCCCTCGTCGGGCCGCACGGGGCGGTGCAGGAAGTCGAAGCCGCTGAATGGCGTCGAGAGGATGATCATCTTCGGTCCCACGTAGAGGACCTCGTAGGTCACCGGTTCGGAGCCGAACGGCGTGTCGATCTCCTCCTGCGCGGCGAACTGAATGACGTCGCCCGGCGACAGAGCTGTCTGGTCGACCGTCGTAGGCACGTTCGGCGAGTTCGTCGTGACAAGGAAGTCCCCCTCGAGCTGCGGCGCGCTCGTCGTCGGTTGCGCGATCGCGAAGTACGAGTTGGGGAGGTAGACGAGCGGCGTATCGAGCTTGAGCTGCGCCTCGTCCTGGTCGTCATCTTCGAGGATCGCTTCCGACAGCGAGCTCAAAGTGATCTGCCCGACGCTGTTACCAAAGCCTCCGACGCTCGCGACGTGCATGTCGGTCACGATCGCGATGTTGATGGTCCCTCCGGCGAGCGTCACGGGAACCGGGTAGCCTCCGTCGAGGTCGACGACGACGGTTCCGGGGGCGCCGAGCGTGTCCTCGTACGAGATGGAAACGGTTCGAGCTCCGCTCCCCGTCAAGCTATCGAGCGGGCAAGTCGAGTAGACCGCTGCGAGCGTGACCGGTGCGGGCACGAGCTCGACGACTGCCGAAGGTCCCGTCGGTCCGGTGAATGCGGGCGCGACGGTGATCGTTCCAGCCCCGAGACCGATGACGGTGTAGCTGACGCCGATTTCGGTCGAGAACTGGACGACGTCGCCGTCCGCGTAACGGTTCTGGGCCACCTGCACCACCGGCGAACCGTTCGTCAGGAAGGCGTCGTCGCCTTCGATGGGCGTCGGAGTGCTGAGGGTGTACGGGGGCGTCGGTGGGGCCGAAGTGTTCGGCTGGCAGGGGAAAGGTGCCGGAGCTCGCGGCGCACCGACGGCGGAGTCCATGTTCAAGGTCAAAACGCGCATCGCGCCGGTTGCCGTCGCGCTTGTTACGTCGCTGGCGACGGTCAAGCCGAAAAACGCCCCGAGTACGGGATCGTTCGTCGCGTTCGCGTAGAGCGGCGCGTTGGCCTGGGACATCGCGGAAGCGGCTTGCGCGGGCGTTCGAGAGGTGCCCGCGACGCTCACGGTCCAGGAGAGGATGATCTGGTTCGCCATGCAGCCAGGCTACCAGAAAGACGAACGCCCCGGCCCCACCATTGGAGCCGGGGCGCTAGCCCGGAGGTGACCAACATGAACGACGCCGCTACCCGTAACCGCAGCCCTGAGGAGCCGCTGAGAACCTGAGCCTACGATCTGGTCGTGCGCTTTGCAAGGGGGTAGGCTCTACCTCCGATGTTCGAGATGACGCAGGCGCAGATCGCGCGAGCTGTCGACGTTCTTCGCAGCGGACCGGTGAAGGCAGACGTCTTCGCCACGAGGATGTGGCCAGACAAGAAGTTCGATAAGGGGAATGCTGGCCGAGCAGGTCACTCGATACTCAGGCGGCTAGGGGCTCTCGGGTACGTCGAAAGGGTCGGCGATTTGTGGATGACTAGGGCTTTTTCGCAGTCGCTCCCAGTCGTCTCTCGGGAGGAGACTCGAGTGGCTCTAGGAGCGGGACCGGGAGAGCCTCTCCGAGAGTCTCTCAGAGAGCATCCGTCAGTGCCTCTCTCAGAGCCTCTACGAGAGGGACAGCGAGAGGAACAGGAAGCGCGACAGAGACTGCAACAGTTAGTCGGTCTTGCGGACGAACCGGTGCCTACCGTGACGCACGATAGGACGTTCGGGGACTTGCGGATCCGTGGGCGCTCCGTGGATGACTGCCTCGCAGAAGCGTGTGCTTTCGCGGTCTTGCGCGGTCGCAGCCTCAACGTTTATTTGCCGATCGGCGAGATGCTAGTCGCCCTGACGCCCATCGAGGGGGGTCGAGCGCTGCATGTCCGCTGGCGCCAGAGCGGCATTCCCCCAGAACCGCCGTTCCGCGGAGGAGTCCTCTGGATCAACGTCGAAGACGGCATCGCGAGCGCTCCAAATTGCTGGCAGCCCGAAGGGGCTGACCGCTACTGGACCGAGGAGCCCACCCTCCAGCGCATCGCGCGCCAGCGGGCGGAGGCGGGGCTGGGGCGGTGACGAAGGACGAGCAGCTAGCCGCCTTGTTGGCCGAGGGGTGGGCGTCGAACGACCTCGTGTGGATGGAGCCAGGCAGCCCCGTTTCCGTCGAGCTCGTCTACGTGAAGGGACAAGACGCCGCCGAGGAGCTGCGCAAGGCACTCGACCAGTGGCTCGTCAGGGCTGAAGCCGTCGAGCGGCGAATCCGCGCCATCCCAGGATGCGAGAAATACAGCCTAAAACGGCTCGACATCCCGGAGTGCTGCGAGGTGGTGCGAGGAAGCCGATGAGGCGCCTGACCGACCAGGAGCGCGTCGCCCTACGCGAAGTTGGCCCGCCCGGCGAGGGTCCGGTCTCGCCCGAGACCTTCAACGAGCTCATTCGCCTCGGCTGGGGGTGCTGGGCGCCGCGCGAGGGCCTGGTGAACCGTCTCCTCGGCCGGCGCTACTGGCACGTCCTGCCGGCGGGGCGGAAGGCGCTGGAACTAGACGATCTGGCGAGGCAGAGCTAGTTTCAGCAGATGGAAATCTCCCGTCGAGCCGTCGTTCAAGCTGTCGCCGTCGTCCCCGCGGTGGCGGCGATCCCTCAGACGCCGTTGTCGTCCGACGAGCTGCGTGTGCTCGCCATGACGGCCACACCCAGCGAAGCGTGGAGAGGGCGTCATGAGGAATACGAGGCTACCCACGTTTTCAAGCAGACTTCGGACACGATCGAGATCGCTAGGGGTCTCGAAGCACGGGGGCTAGTCGAGTTCAGGCCCACATACGGCTGGGCTTCGCAAATTTGCGAAGATAGCGTTCACGCGACCCCCGCAGGGCTCGAGGAGCTCCGAAAGCTCGGCGTGGAGGTCTAATGGCCCACCACAAGCGTCGCCGCCTGAAGAATCGCCGAGCCGGCTGCCTGATGTGCAAGCCGATGAAGCGTCGGGATCCTGAGTCGTGAACCGGGTCGTGGATCCCTCCACGTTGCTGGCTAGAAGTGACCTTTTAGGTAGTAAACTTAGGTAGATGACCAAGCGCGCTGCGGTCTACCTCCGCGTGAGCACCGACCGGCAGACCGTCGAGAACCAGCGGCCGGAGGTCGACCGCGTCATCGCCGAGCGCGAGCTCGAGGTCGTTCGCGCGTACGAAGAGAGCGAGAGCGCTGTGAAGCGACGGCCCGAGTTCGACCGGATGCTGGCGGAAGCCAAAGCGGGAGCCTTCGACGTCCTTGTCGTGTGGGCGCTCGACCGGTTCGGGCGCGCCGCCGTCGACAACCTCCTCGCCGTCCGGGACCTCGACGCTGCCGGCGTCACCGTCGTTTCCGCGCGAGAACCGTGGCTCGACACCTCCGGCCCCTTCCGGGAGCCGATGATGTTCCTGGTGAGCTGGCTGGGGGAGCAGGAGCGCAAGCGCCTCATCGAGCGGACGCACGCCGGCATCGCGCGGGCCCGCGAGAAGGGGACCAAAAGCGGCAGGGCGATCGGACGTCCGAAGCGCCTCGCGCGGGTCGACGTCGAGCGCATCCTGGAGTTGCACCAGGACGGCCGCAGCGGGCGCGAAATCGCCCAAGCCCTCAAGGTACCCAGGACGACGGTCCGGCGCGCCCTGGAGGCGCTGGCGGGCCAAAACGGGGGTCTTCCAGAACACGCTCCGTCGTCGAAGAAATTGACCTCCGAGCCCCCCTCGCCGTAGGTGGACCGCAAGGGAGCGGTTGTGGCCATGGTAGAAAGCGCATTTGGACGTCAACGAGGACGGAGATCAGCTCGAATTTGATCGGATGTGGTACATTGTACTACCTAAGCGCCGTTACCGTTCTCGATTCGAATGCACGACATGGTGGCGATTCGATGTACTCGGTGCTCCTGATCGTTTTTCATTGCCATTGCCGTTCGTTCCGAGGTCGCAGCAGTCGAACCTTCGGCTTACCTCGATGAGGGTCTATTTCGTTCAGGAGAGCGGAACGGGTGCCATCAAGATAGGGGTAGCCAAAGACGTGAAGGCGCGCATGGCCTCGTTAGGCACCGGAACGCCGCACGTGTTGACCGTCTTAGGTGTCATCGATGGTGACGTGGTCTTAGAGGAGACGCTGCACGAGCAGTTTCGCCACGCCCGCATCCGAGGTGAATGGTTTCGGCCCGTGCCCGAGCTTTTGGAGTACATCGCTACGAAAACGAGACTCGAGTGATCGACCGCTCCCGCTGCATGGCCCCTTCCAACCCGAGCACCCTCGGCGGCCCTCGCTGCCAGGCGCCTGCGGCGTACAGCACGGTCCTCGGCCGTCGCTGCACTCGATGCGCGGAGGAGCTCCGGCGTGCGATGCGCGATCCGCACACGTTCATCAACGTCGCTCTTCAGCGTGCGCGCACCGAGGAAGAGATCGCGCGCTTGGTCACGCCTCTGCCGTCCTGATGAGATCGGTAGACCGGACGCCGGCGGTACGGTACGTTCAGCTTACAAGATGACGACGCTAGAGGTCTCCACCGCCCTCCCCCGTCCCCATGCCCGGCGATAACGGAGGTTGGCCCGACATGGAGCAGCTCACCTCGGACGAAGGCAGGATCGTCCGAAAGGCGCTCGGATCGCTGGGAGGACAGCAGCTCGAGATCCTGGGCTCGATCGAGGGCATCCGTCAGAAGGTCGACGGCATCGAGAGTCAGGTCAGCGAAGCGGTGTCGGGGGTGACCGACATCCGCGCCGAGCAGCGCAGCGAGTTCAAGGGCGTTCGTCAGCAGCTCAGCGCCAGCCATCGGGCGATCGAGAGTCTCGACGAACGCATCGGTGTCGTCGGCGAGACCGCGAACCAGACACGAGAGACCGTCGACAGCGTGCGTAAGCTTCTGAAGGATCTCCAGCTCTCCGACCGCTTTGTGTCCTCGCCACCGCCATCGGGCGCGGAGATGCCGTCGATCCCCCCACCTCGCATGTCGCTCGGCGTCCAGACCCCCATGGGCGGTATCAAGCTCGACCCGAAAGACCAGGCCATGCTCGCACAACGGATGGCCAAGCTCGAGGAGGAGCGGCGAATCGCGGACGCTGTCGCGAAGGAGCGCGCCGACATCATCGCTACCCAGAAGAGGGAAGCCGAAGAGAAACGGCTGGCGGACGAAAAGCGTCAAGCGGACGAGAAAGAAACCAAGAGAGTAAACGACGAGCTCGCTCTCAAGAAGTCGCAGGAGCGGCGGGCATGGCTAGCCGCCATCGTGGCGGCGTGCCTCGCTGCCGGCGGCGGGCTTCACTGGCTCGTCCAGACACTGACGCACCACTGAGTTTTGCGGTACGCTCCGGGGCATGAAGACTGGATCGATGCCCTGCCGGGTCTGCCACCGCCTCAAGCCCACCGACATCACCCGCTGCTGCGCGGGTTGCACCGAGAGACTTCGCAACATGGAGAAGCGCCGGCCCGCTCCTCAGGAGACAGGGCCGAAGAACTCGACCGTCTTTATCGAGCCGAACCTCGACTAGCGCGCGAGCGGCGGCAAGGGTCCAGCGCACTTGTCGGCCGCGTAGTCGAGCGCGCCGAGCGCGATGAGACCGACGCTCGCGAGCCCTACGGCCCCCGCGACGAGTCCGACGTCGGCCAGCGTCTGAGGGGTGTTGCCCGTTGCAGGGACCTCGAGCGACGCCCACGCGAAGCCAAGGCTCGCTACCGCGCCCGTGGCGGCGCCGATGACGCCCGCGCCGTGGATGGTCGCGTCGGCCGCGCAGTTACTGGGCGCGGACGCGATGTTCGGCGTCGGCATCGCCGCGGGTACAGGCAGGCACCCGACGGCGAGAAGGAGGGGGAAGAGCGAGAGCCTCATGACTCGTCACAATACTCGAAGACGTGCCCCGGGTCCCATCCGACGAGCCGCACCATCTCGTGGAACGTGCAGCCGGTGGCGACGCAGACGTAGCTCGGGGTGACGGTCCCGTCGGCCGCGATCGTGTGGACGTCGCCAGTCATGCGGAGCGTGTGACCGCTCCTGCACGTGGTGAGAGCGAGATCCTTATCCCACGGCGGCTTGCGACGGATGCGCTTCGCGTAGTCCCAGCTGAGTGGAGGGACCGGCTCGACGTGCTGGTCGGCGTGGGTGAAGTCGGTCACGGTTCGCCGCCGAGCTGCCAGCGCTCGAGGTCGGGAACGTTCACGAGCGCCGGCGTCTGGTGCCACATGGAACGCCCGCTCGAGTGGTGTCCCTGGCAGATTTCATTGGTCTCGAGGACGTTGATGCTCGGGGCGATCTGCCAGCGATTCAGTCCCGATCGACAGAGTCCCCAGGTCTTGCCCCCTGGACCTTCGCCGCCACCGACGACGTTGGGCGCGACAGGCACGCAGAAGACGAGAGGCCTTGTCCCCACGACCCGAACCCACATGTGCCAGTACCGGATGCCGTTCTCGGCGAGGCACGTCTTGATCGTGCACTCGTCGACCTCTAGGTCGTCGGGCTCGACGAAGGAACGGTAGCGGAGCTCGGTCATCGGGGGTACGGCGCGTACTTGCCCTGATGGGGAGCCTGGGGTCGATGCGGACGGTGTTCGGGGCGCGGGTGGGGGCCTACCGGCGGCGCCGCAGGTACGGGCGCAGGCGGCGCGGTCGAGGCGACCACGGGCGGCGGCGCTGCATGCGCGACCGGCGGTGCCGTATGCGGTCCTCCCTTCCTGACGCCGACGTGCTTGACGATGAGGTGCGCGAGGCTTCCGGCGACACCGCGTGGATTGATCTTTCCGAAGCTGGGCTTGTCCGGCACATTCCGCAGGATGCCGTCGAGGACGGTGTCCGCCACGGGCTCATGCTTCATGGCGCCCGAGACGAGGCCGAGGAGGGTCGCCTTGACCGGGTCTAGGACATGTCTGAGGGCGTCTGCACCCGGCACGGCCGCGAGCGAGCCGTTGTAAGCCGCGTCGATGGCGGCTTCGATGGGGTTATGGTGCGCGAGCGCGACGGCGCTGTCGTATGCGCTCTCGCCGATGGCGACCGCTTCGCTCACGATCGTCCCGAGACCTGGGATGGTGGAGATGGCGGCTTGCACGTCGTGCACGATGTCACCCCACGGAAGGTTACCGAGAACCTTACCGATCTTATTGACCTCCGGACCGACCTTCTTGATGACATCGTTCGCGACGTGCTCGACATCGCGCGTCGCTTTCGCGACGTCGTTGGCGACCTTGAAGAGGTCGAAGCCGCCGACCCCGGTAGACGGCGTCGTCTGCGACTTGAGCGTTGCCAGGTGCGTCTCGAACGACGTTCCGGTGCTCGCTGCGTGTTGCTTCAGATCGCTGACGATCTGTTGCTGGAGGAGGTCTTTGACCTGCCCAGGGGTCTTGCCCTGCTTGCCGGCAGCGAGCGCGATTGCTTTGTAGTGTTCGAGAGATGGAGCGCCCAGAGAAAACGACTCGCCGGCGAGGTACATGAGTCAGATTCTACCGCTGGCAACCATCGCGCGAAAGTGTTCGTTTGTGAGGCCATCTCTCAGGCGCCGGATGCGACCGACCACCTGAATGGGGTGCACACCGAGGTCGACGAGCGCGAGCCCTGAGAGGACCCCGGAACGGTTGCGACCCTGCCAGCAGGTGACAAGTACGCGCTGACCCAGACGCACGCGATCGGCGATCTCGCGCGCCGCGTGCCGGATGCGCATTCTCGTCACCTTGTCGGGCGGTGGCCCGTCGTCGAGCGGCACGTAGATCACGTGGTAGCCCGGTAGCTCGGGCTGGTACTCCATCGCGGCGAGCACGATGACGTCGAACGGGATGAGCACGTCGGGAGGCGGCGCCTTGCCCTGCGCAAGCCGGCGGTTCGAGAGCAGGTACGTGTAGTCGCCGCCGCTCACGCCCAATAGATGACCTGGAGAAACCCGGAACCGCCCGCGCCACCGGGGCCGCCATTGCCTGGCGTGGTCGCAGCATTGCCGCCTTGACCGCCGCCGCCGCCGCCAGCTCCCGAGTTGGCCGCCGCCGAGGCTCCGGTGCCGCCGACACTACCAGCACCGGCCCCGGTTGCGCCGGTCCCACCAGTAGCTCCGACGCCGCCCGCTCCGTCAGGACCGCCGCCGCCACCGCCGCCGCCGAGGCCGCCCGGATGAGTAGACGGCATGCCGATACTTCCACCGACACCACCAGCGAAGGGGGCGCCTGCCAGACCGATAGCTTGCCCGAGGCCTGCGCACGCGAAGCCCGCGTTGATGCTGCTCCCACCGGAGCCGGGCACGCCAGCTCCGACGCTGGCGGATTCGGTGTTGAAGTTGCTCGTGTACGTCTGGACGCCGAACGGATTCGTATTCAGGTTTCGAACTGGAGTGCCGGCGGCTCCGTTCAGGTTCGCAGAGACGGGGCCTTGATTATTTCCGGCCGCGCCGCCGCCTGCGCCCGTGAACGCGAGCAGACTGCCGAAAGTCGTGTCGCCACCGGGACTGCCCTGCGTGGACCCTGCGCCCGTGTCTGCGGCGCCGCCCGCTCCTCCGGCCCCGATGCCCACCGCGACGCCGACTCCTGGGGTGATGGGCACGAAGGCTGATCCCCAGACCGCTCCGCCCCCTCCGCCCCCGCCGACGCCAGCAGCTACGTTGCCCTGGCTGCCCCCGCCGCCGCCAGCTCCGCCGCCGAAGCCCTGAACGAGTACAGAGGTGACACCTGGCGGCGGGGTGAAGGTTCCGGGGGCATCGAAGGGCACGATGTGCGGGGTCGTACCGGTTCCGCCGCCCGCCCTCGCCGCGCTCGGGTAGGTCTCGCGCCCTTTGGACCCTCTGCCGATGAGAAACCCCATGCCGATCGACGGTACCAGTGGAACGGTTGCGGGACAATCGGTCAGCCAGCTCAGACGTTAGCCGCTACTGATACTCATTCCGGTGAGCGGCCAGAAGAGGCCGCCCTTCGCGTCGATGTTCGCTGGCGTGATCTCGATCCCGGTCGTGATCGCGCCGGTTACCTGATTGAACGCGGCAGCGGCCAAGCTCGTACCGGAATTTCCCAAGAAGAGCGCGAACGCGCCCGTTTGCAGGAACGAGTCGGTGTAGGTAGTAAAGCTCACGTTGATGTTGCTCTGCAACCCGAGGGTGATTTGACCAGGCCCCCATACAATCAGTTCGCCGCTGGCTAGCTCGTCGATCGTCAGTTGGCCGCCGCCGTAGAACGTGGCAAGGCCGCTGTTCGAGACGTTCCCGATGTAGAGCGCCGCCCCGATATAGTAGAGGCCGGCGACGATCGTGCCGCTCGAGATGTTGGCGTTGACCACCTGAACATCGAAGTCCAAGCCGCAGAACCCTGCGACGATGAGGTACTCGATAAAGCCGCCGAGGAACGCAGGGCCGAAAGAGGACGATTCACCGACGCCGGGCGGCTCACTCGATGCGAACCCCCCGATGAAGACGCCGGGCTGCCCCGTATTGAAGTTGCGGTTGAGAAAGCTCGAGAAGTTCACGGCGACGTAGCTTGCCGCCTGGCTCTCGAGCGAGGCCGCGGACGTGACGTCCTGTACGACGCCGCACTCGACGTTGAGGGTCACGCTCCCGTTACCGTTGCCGCTCGAGTCGAGGAAGTTTAGCGCTTGAAGGGTCGGAGTCTTGTTCGTGATGTCGAGGTTTCCGGCAGACACCGTCAGGCGCGTCAGGTTGATCGAGAGCGGGATCTCAACCTGCACGTGATCCGTCGCCGCCCACGTGTCGTCCTCAGCCGGCACGGCGAAGACGTTTCCGATGGCCGCTGCGGTGAGCGGCTGGCTCATCGTGAGAACCGCTCCCGCGATGGCGACAATCGTTGCGCGGCTCCCCTTGGTCGTGTTGTGGATGAACTGGCCGATAGCAAGCCCTGCGGGCGGCGCCGTAAGATGTACGCTCAAACGCGTCGCAGTCGCTCGGTTCTTCGCGGTGACAGAGCTGAGCGTCGTCGCAGCGCCGTGCGGGACGTACGCGCCGAGGATGCCGAAGACCGTCGCGCCATCCGTCAGCGTGATATCGAGGGCGATGTTCTCCTGGTTGACCGTCTCGCTGTTCAGAAACGTGATGTTCGTGTTCTGCGGCAGGTTCGGACGGTTGGTCCCCCACTTCGGGACGATGCCGCCCATGACCGTCTTGACGGGCGACGCGAGCGTCCCGGGGTTCGTGTCCTTGCCACCGACAGGGTCCACGTACCACGCGGCCTGCGTGAGCAAGACCAGGATGTCACTCTCGGTGAGCGGCCGGATGTCGTACTCGCCAGCCGCCACATCGAATACCGGCACCGCGGATTGCACCGGCGGGGTCGCTGCGACGGGGACCGTCTGGATCCCTTGCATGGTCGCCGGGACGCTCCCGGAGCCGGGACCGGCCTTCACGTCCTGGGTGAGCTGGGTGATTCCGGCGCCCCCGCCTCCCGGCGATCGAGCCACCGCTGGATACGTCTCGTGCCCGCCGCGCGCTCGTCGGCCGATGAGGAAGCCCATGAGCGGAGCGTATCAGAGCAACGCAGCGATTACACCCACCACCACGCCGCCCACGACCGCTCCAGCTAGCGCTGGCACAAGCGGGCTCGGTGGCGGCGGCGGACAGCCGGGACACGGCGGCGGCAGCGGCGGACAGCTCCCGGCCTGCGGATCACCAGGACCGCAGTCCACGCGCACTCGCCGTAGAAGACGCTCGCGCCGAGGCCCCGCCCTGCGGCAGCGATCGCCTCCTCGTGTCGCCCGAGCACATGAAGCTGCTCGGCTTGCTTGTACGCCGCCCATGCAGCCTCGTCGCCGTACTTGCGCCGCGTCACGCACTGGCCGAAGGCCTCGGCGGCGCGAGCGTGCTTGCCGAGGCCCTCGAAGGACTGGCCGAGGTAAAACCACCACCTCGGATCGTCGGGATGCTCGGCAACGTAGTCGCCAAGCAGCTCCGCGTCGCGGGAGAACTTGTGCGCGAGCTGCGCTTGCGTCTTGGAGAGTTCGGAGAAGGTCACGCCGCGAAGGGTTTCGCGCGAGCCGCCGAGCGGCACCTCGTGCGTCGGACCGACGTACCGGACGGCAGCCACTGCGCGGATGATCTTCTCCTTCGGGTAGTGCCCATCCGAGGACTCGACGTAGAGCACCTCGGAGGTCGTGCGCGAAAGCGCCTCGCGGAGATCAATCCCGTTCCAGTGAAAGCGCTCATCGGAATCAACGATCACAATCCAGTCGGCCCCGAGCTTCTTCGCCTCATCGAGCGAGACGTTCCGGGCGGCCGAGAAGTCTTTCCACGCGTGCTTGACGATGACGAGCTTGTCCCTGGCAACCTCCAAGGCCCGCGCGATGGTGCGGTCGGTGATTCCCGTGTCGACGATGAGGACCTTGTCCACGTGGGGGGCCACGCTGCCGATGGCGTCGGAGATCTCGTCCTCACGGCTGCCCGTGATGGTCGCGCTGACGATCAGCATCGGCCCGTAGCCTACACGTGTATTGCAACCGTTGACACCGTTGACAATGGGTGACGTAGCTCAGGATAGGACCCAAGACAATCGCACCCAGCCGGACATACCGGCGGCGCCGTTGCCGCCCGTGCCACCTGTAGTCGAACCGTTGCCGCCAGCGCCGCCGCCACCACCGCCCGAGGAGCTATTGACCGTTCCTCCTCCGCCAGCCGTACCGTTGCCGCCGGCCCCTGCATCGTTGCCCGCACCGCCGTTGCCGCCAGTGCCGCCGCCGCCCGGACCGCCGCCGCCGCCGCCTCCGCCGCCGCCTCCCCCACCGCCTGCATTCGCGGCCCCGTTGGCTCCAGGGTTTCCGAAGCCGCCACCGCCGTTGACCCCGCCCTGCGTCGAGAGGCCCATATTGTCGTTGCCATGACCTGCCGCGGTCGAGGTTGTAGTTGTTTGGAAGCCTCCGTTGGCTCCGCTGCCCGGTGCTGCGTTGGACCTCTGGACTGCCGTTCCACCCTGAGCCGTGACGGGAGCGCCGCCCTCGCCAGTTCCGGCTGCGTTGGAGATTCCGCCGCCGCCGCCGCCGCTGCCGCCGGGAGCCCAGATGCCGTTACCAGTCGTGTTCGTGAATGCGTTCGACGTACCTCCGATGGCGCCAGCCGATCCGGCCACACCAGCAGCACCGCCGCCGCCGCCTCCGCCTCCGACTCCAATGCCTACGCTGATCGTCGTATCGCCTGTACCGACGGTTATCCAACCACTGAAGTGCGTAGCGCCTCCGCCGCCGCCCCCGCCAACCGATCCGGTCACGCTCCCCGTAGAGCCTCCCGCACCACCACCGCCGCCGCCTCCGCCGCCGGCCCCCTCGAAGAAGACCATGGTAACGCGCGCGGGGATAGGCCATGCGGCATTGCTAGCCGTGAAGATTTGCGAGCTTCCGGTAGTAAGCCCCGACACGCCGGATGGTCCGGTGGGCCCCGTCGGTCCCGTGGGCCCGGTGCTCCCTTGAGGGCCAGTCGGCCCGGTAATCGAAGCGCCAGTCGCGCCCGTGGGCCCTGTACTACCCTGCGGCCCGGTCGGTCCCGTGATCGAAGCGCCGGTGGGTCCGGTCGGACCCGTGATGCTTGCACCTGTCGGTCCTGTAGGTCCGGTGATGCTCGCGCCGGTCGGTCCCGTGCTCCCTTGAGGGCCCGTCGGACCTGTAATGCTCGCACCCGTGGGGCCGGTGCTTCCTTGAGAACCGGTCGGTCCGGTGATGCTCGCACCCGTTGCGCCCGTCGGTCCGGTGCCGCCCTGCGGACCCGTTGGTCCCGTGATGCTCGCACCAGTCGCGCCTGTCGGACCCGTGCTTCCTTGCGGCCCGGTCGGACCCGTAATGCTGGCGCCAGTTGCGCCCGAAGGCCCCGTGCTTCCTTGCGGTCCCGTGGGGCCAGTGATGCCCGGACCAGTCGGACCTTGCGGTCCAGTCGGGCCTGATCCACCTGGATGACGCGTCGTCGGATAGGTCTCGCGCGCGTATTTCCCACGGCCAATTATGTGCGCCACGGCTCACCTGCTTTCGGGCGCAACGAGTTGGGTGGGGAAGGTCATGTTCAGTTGATACCCTGATAGATGTATCCAGACCCCGAGAACGGGTTCGTCATGCTGTTGTAATTTATGAGGTTAGCAGTTGAAAGAGTGTTCGTCAGTCCACTGGTAGACGCTCGTGTCGCCAGCGGAACGAGAGCGACGGCGCTGTCGTATGCGCTCTCGCCGATGGCGATGGCCTCGCTCACGATCGTCCCGAGACCTGGGATGGTCGAGATGGCGGCCTGCACGTCGTGCACGATGTCACCCCACGGGATATTGCCGGCAAACTTGCCGACGGCGTCGACGATGGGGCCGACCTTCTTGACGACGTCGTTCGCGACGTGCTCGATGTCGCGCGCCGCCTTCGCGACGTCGTTCGTCGCGTGCGAGATCTCCCTGAAGAGGTCGAAGCCGCCAACGCCGGCAGTCGGTGTCGTCTGCGCCTTGAGCGTCGCGAGGTGCTGCGTGAACGGCATACCGGTCTTCGCCGCGTGCGCCTTCAGGTCCTGCGCGATCTGCTGCTTGAGGAGCTGCTTGACTTGCCCCGGGGTCTTACCCGCCTTGCCTGCCTGAATCGCGATCGCCTTGTAGTGCTCGAGGTCGGTGGGTGAGGACGGGGCCGCGCCCAGGGAGAAGAGCTCGTACATGACTCAGATCCTACCACTCGCGACCATCGCTCGGAAATGGTGGTTGGTCAGGCCGTTGCGCAGGCGCCGGATGCGTCGAACAGCGTGCTCGGGCGGCACACCGAGGTTGACGAGCGCCAGGCCTGCAAGCACTCCGGAACGGTTGCGACCCTGCAAGCACGTCACGAGCACGCGCTGGCCAGCGCGTACGAGCCGAGCGATCTCGCGCGCCGTCGCGCGGATGGTCGCCCGCTCGAGGGGGCTCGGCGGCGGCCCGTCGTCGAGCGGCGCGCGGATGACCCGGTAACCCGGCATCGCCGGCTGATACTCCATCGCCGCGAGCACGATGACGTCGAACGGGATGCCTGGGGCGTTTGGCGGAGCGCTGCCCTGCGCGAGGAGGCGGCTCGGCAGGAGGTAGTGGTAGTCGGGCACGACTACGGGCCGTAGTTGCACACCTGGCCGCCGCCAGGTGCGCCTAGACAGCCGCTCGTCGCGCCGAGCTTCGTGTCGAGTTCCGTGGCCGACATGGTCAGGTTGCAGGCGCCCGCCGTCGAGCCAGGGTAGGAGCTACAGACGAGCGTCTGTCCGTCGACACCCATGCCGCCCGTGTTCTTGAACAGGCTGGCTGCTTCCCCGGCGCCGGGGTTGTAGAAGAACCGCGAGACCCCCTCGAAGTCGATCGCGCCCGGACCCCAGATGACCTTCTGCGCGCAGTACGTCGGGGCGGGCAGCGATTGCTCCTGGGAGGAACCGCCCATCACGAGGGTGACGCCCGTGCCGATGTAGGACGAGCACATGACGCTGTTCCAGAGGTACGGGTCGCTCGTGTACGACCAGTTGAGGATGGTGTTGTGGTCGACCTGGACGCCCTGCATGTTGACGATGCCGCCGTAAGGAGATCCCGCCCAGGTCCCTACGATGCCTCCGTCGATCGCGTACACGCTCGCGTCGTTGTAGATCGTCGGGTAAGGGAATCCCGAAGCGCCGTACGCGTTGAAGCCTCCGACGTAGTACATGCCGCCCGATGCCGCGGAGGCGCCAGCGTTGGTGTTCGCGTAGTTGAAGGCGCGGAAACTGAGGTCGTTGATGAACCCGACGCTGCCGATGACGTTGATGACGTCGTTTACGTACGTGTTCGAGCTCGTCGAGTTCGGCCCGTATATGGCGACGTTCTGGACGAGCATGTTGAGGTTGACCGGCGCGTCGTAGCCGGACCCGAGGGTGCCAGCAGTGGGCGTGAGCAGTGCGATGTTGATGAGCGGGATACCGGTCGTCGTCCCTGGAGTGAAGACCGAAACGCTGTCGCCGTTCGCCCACGTGGTGACCTCACTCTCCAGGCCCCCGGCCGTCCAGTATAGCGGCGTGGAGAACGACCAGATTGCGCCGCTCGTGTTGCGGTACGCCCACGCGTACGACGGGTTGGTCCTGTCGTAGACGAGCGATGTCTGCGAGAGCGTGCAGCCGGTCACGCTCGCCTGCGCGAGTGAAGTGCCGGACGAGTAGGCGGTCAGGTTGGCCATCGTTCCGATGCACGACGCCGTCAGCTTGCCGTCGATGATCAGTGCGACGTCGCCGCTAGGGGCTTCCGCGAATGGCGAGAGGTACCACGGGTCGGCGAGCGCCTGCGCCGCGGTCTGTCCGCTTAGGGCGGTAATCGTCGTCTGCTGCTGGAGGCGCGGCGAGTAGGTCCCCCAGTACGACGCGACCTGCTGGTAGGTGACGACCGGCCCGACGCCCGCCCCGCCGCAGGTGGAGGACGTCCCGTTGTTGGAGTCCGAGGCGCAGCCGGAGGTGTTGGCCGGGTCGATGTACCAGTTGGCCACCGTCCAGGAAGACGGGATAGTGAAGTTCGGCCGGATCGCTTTGAGGGCTGTCTTGGCCGAGCTATTCGTCTTGACGATCGGGTTGTGTGCGAACCGGTTGCCTTCCTTGTGCAGCGTCACGGGCCGCTCGCGCGATACACGCATGAGAGCTGGCGGCGTCGCCGTGGATGCCGCTTGCGGTTCGGCGTCGACTTGTTTCAGGCCGCCAGAATCGCAGGCCGCCGCAACGACCCACACGAACAGCAAGAGGGAGAGGTGCCGGATCGATGTCATGTTAAGTGTTCCTTCCTGAGAGAGGGCCCATCCTAGCATCAGGTGTGCCGGTCAGTGGTCGATCTTCCAGTCGTCCCGGGTCGGCGGACCGGCGAGTCCACGCGCGCCTGGCGGAGTTCGCCGAAAGAGCCGCGGGACGGTTGCAAGTCGCTGCGACACGAAGCTCTCCGCCTCGGCCTGGGTGTCGAACGTCTCGACGAGCACGCCGCGACACGAGACGCGAAACGGTTTCTCGGGCGTGACGGTCCAGCCGGTTCCTCGCTCGGGAGCGGCGATCCACGCCGCTGCCTCCGCTTCGGTGTCGAATGCTTCGACGCGCCGAGGAACGAATTACTAAACGTAATGTTTATATTTCCTTGAAAGACAGACGCGCTCGGTGGGAGCGTCTGACTTATGTTGACGTTGATGAAGTAAACGTTCCAGGCCGTGGTTGTAGTGTTCGATGCGAGTGCGGAGGCTGCCGGTCCAGTGAAGTGTAGATTCTCGAATGTGATTGTCGAGAAGCTGATACTTGCTCCTGGCCCAAACTTGAGAATAGATGCGGGCGTTAGCCCTAGAAACGTAGGAGCGTCACCAAGTGCGTACGCTCCTGCCGGCACGGTCGCAGTGCCGTGCGTCGTGTCAACGACGATCGTATACGCCCCGGAAATAGCCGAGATTGCCTCATAGAGGCTCGCCCATGTCGTGTAGACGTTGCCACCGGCTGTCCCTCCGGGTTGCCACACGAAAGAGCTGACGACGCCACCCGACTGCGGGTTGTAGTTCGTCCCGTCGCACACGACGCTGACGGTCGCGCCGTTCGGAACGGTTACACCCGTTCCGGACGGCCCGATGATCTCGATCGCCTGACCGCCGGTCGTGTTGTTCTGGACCGTGTACTGCTGCCCGAAAGACAGGGGCACGATCAGCTTACGTGTTGTCGTAAGCGACACCCCTGACGTCACCTGGAGCGCGTTGTTCGTGCTCTGCGGCGTCGCTCCTGAGGACGTGAGCGTCAAGTCGGCGTCGCTCGGGTAGACAACAGCGAGCTGCCCCAGGATCCATCCGGCCGTTGTACCAACGGGCGCGCCGAGCTCGAGTTGTGAGGGGAAGGTCATGACGCCACCGTGACTGTAAATGGAGAGCTCAGGGTGTTGGACGCCCAGAGGGTCATGGACACCGTCGCTCCCTCCTGGTTGACGAAGCCGAACGTCGCGACCGACGTCATCGGGAAGCCGAAACCATTCTGGTCCTTGAACGTGTGCGCCCCGGCGGGCAAGAGGATGTAGATCACCTGGCTGACGGGGCTAAACGGACCGAAGCTCGTGCCGACGAAGTTCGCCGCGAGGAAGCTGTCCGAGAGTGTTCCTGCGCCGCCGTTCAAGATGGCCGTGTTGACCCCGGCCGTGGCGCTCGTCGCACCCGCGGTGCCGATGCCGCCGAAGCCTCGGTCCTGGAACGCGATGGTCTGCGTCGCCGTCTTGGTGGTCGGGCCCACAGCCGTCAGCGTGAAGGTGACGTTTGCGGGCGACGAGTGCGTGAAGGCTCCGGTGACGGTCCCTGAAGTGAACGGCGTCGTCAGGACCAGCGGTGAGTCGATCCCGTCGGAGTTCGTGATCTGGGCGCTCGTCGGCAAGCTCGAGTAGCTCGCCGAGAAGGTGGGGTTGGTAACCGTTGCACCGGTCTCGACCGTGCTTCCGCCCGTGAAGCTCGTGATCGAGAACCCCGCCGCGATGTCGTCGGCGGTGAGCTGCCGCGCCACCCACTCGGTCCCGTTCCAGACATACACGTTGCTGTCGTTCGTTCGTAGGTGCTCCAGGATCTACGGGGAGGTCCTGAAAGCCCGCTACGGTCGCTGCAACGTTTCCACTTCCGGGACCGGCGACGACGTCTTGGTGAAGCTGGGTGATTCCACCGCCGCCTCCGCCCGCCTTGGCAGAGGTCGGATACGTCTCACGCCCCTGCCCTTTTCGACCGATGAGGTATCCCACGGCCCCAAGTGTATCAGTGCGCGAGTGTCAAGACTATCGTGAAGGTCAGCTGTTGACTGCGTGTAGCAGTGCCGGTTCGGTCTGCGGCAGAGTCAAATGCTCCCGTTCGTAGAGCGGCGTCTCCTCGTAATACCCCGTTCCCCAGAGGTCGTAGAGCCTGTTGAAGTAGCGTTCGTAGAGCGGTGCGACGGCCTCGAGACTGTACCGACCGACCGCTCGGTCCCGGAGCGCGCTTCTGTCCTTTCGGGTGAGCGTCTTCGCCGCCTCTGCCGCCGCCACAAACTCGCGCATGTTCGCGCAGCGCCAGCGCGACTCGACGGTCTCGACGAACGCGCCGTGGTCGGTCGTGATGCACGGCGTGCCGAGGAGCTGCGCCTCGACCGCCACTCCACCGAACGGTTCGCGGTACGCCGTCGGTGCGAACGTCGCGACGACCGAGTTCATGAGCTTCGCGCGCTCCTCCATCCCGACGTGCCCCACGAAGGTCACGTGCGGCGGCAAGATGCCTGGGTCGCCCTGGTGCCCCGCCAGAATGAGCTTCGCGCCGATCCGCTCGGTCGCCCGCACTGCGACGCCCCAGCCCTTGCTGTTCACGATGCGGCCGACGAATAGGTACCCGTCGCGCTTGGCGTGCGGGTCGTACGGGAAGTCTCGCACGTCGAAGTAGTTCGGGATGACGGCGTCCTTGTAGTTCTCCATCGTGCTGTTCACGCGCCCGTGGTGCCACTCGCGGAAGATCTCGCTCTCGTACACCCGGTACTGGCTGAAGGTGTCGTAGTACCCGATGCCGTACTCGACCACCATGTTGTCCGGGAACGCCTGGACGACGGGCGAGGTCAGGTTTCCGCCCGCGAGGGTCAGAATGAAGTCGCGCGGCCGAACGCGACCGCGCATGCGTGCGGCGGCCCGCTGCATGAAGATGCGCCAGTACGGCTGCGAGAGCTCCCACCCGAGCTCGGCGACCGGCGCATCGGGGTTCACGGGACCGAAGAACCGTTCGCGGTCCTTGAGGGACATCACTTCCACGTGCTCGCAGTCAATGGTGCTCCCCTCTAGGCCGTAATGGATAAGTTCGTGGCCGCGCGGGGCCATCATGGCGGCGAACTTCAGGACCTTCTGCGTGTACGCGCACGCGCAAAAGAGCTTGCTCGTCGCCGTGTGGGGGAAACCGAGGAGGTGAAAGCGCATTTTCTAGGATGTTACGAGCAGGCTCAAAACTGTTCAACCGTCAAAAGTTCATGCTGAAGAAGATGCCGTCAGCGGGCGCTTTGCTGGAAGACGGAATTTCGCCGTTTGAGACCTGACCGATCGTCGGGATGCCAAGCCCTCCTCCCGGGTTAGCTGTCACGTAAAGCAGAGCCTGCTGGGACGTTGTCGATCCGTAAGAGTCGGTGACGATGCACGTGTACGCGCCCGAGTCTCCAACGCCAAGCGTTCCCGTTGTGTAGCTCGAACTCGTTGCGCCACCGATGTTCGAACCGTTCAGCTGCCACTGGTAGGAGAGGCTTCCGGCGCTCGCGACTGCCGTGACGCTGAAGGTCGCAGTCTGGCCGACGTTGACCGTCTGACTACTCGGCTGCGACGAGATGAAGAGAGCTTTGCTCTGGAACGTGACGATTCCGCAACCCCACGCGTCGCTCCCGCCATTATGAAACGTAGCAGTAGACTGTACGGATCCCGGTGCGCCTAGAACGAGATCGACCTCGGTCTGCTCGCTGTCGGACGCCGCGTCTCGAACGTTCCACTCGCTGTTCCACGACGTCGCAGAGAACTGCGGGTACATGGGAGCGCCGGTAGTCCACGCGGCGAACACGAGCTCGTTCGGGAAGAGTGTCGTGACGCTGGGGGTCTGCCCGCTGGTGCCGCTGGTCGCAGGTGTGTAGGCCGCTTGGTCAAGTAGAACCTTGCGTGCCAGCTCCCGTCGCTCCGGTTGCTCCCGGTGTGCCCGCTCCTGTAGCCCCGGTGGCTCCTGAAGCCCCTACACCGGTGGCTCCGGTCGTTCCAACACCGGTCGCGCCGGTCGACCCCGCAGTGCCTACTCCTGTCGCTCCTGTCGCACCGGCGCCGGTCGCACCTGTTGCGCCTGGCGCGGTCGGTCCCGTGGCTCCGGTCGCTCCTGAAGCCCCGAATCCAGTGGCGCCTGTTGCGCCTTGGGTGGCCGCTCCCGTCGATCCCGCGGCGCCGGTAGCGCCCGTAGCCCCGTGGATCCACTAGCGGAGCCGCCGCCGAACGACGGAACGCTGGGATAGACCTCCCGCGCATACCTGCCCCTGCCGATTAGGTACGCCACCGCTAGAGATCGAGCTTACCAGCTACCGCTTGACACCACCAAGGGCAGAACTTATGGCCGGCAGAGCCTACGACCAGTAGACGATCTCGACGAAGCCCGATCCGCCGTTGCCGCCCGTGCCGCCGTTCGTCAAAATGTCTGCGTTGCTCGAACCGCCTGCGCCGCCCCCACCTCCGCCTGCTCCAGAGTTGGCTGCGGCGCTGCCGCCGGCCTGACCATCGACGCCAGCTCCGGCATCATTACCGTTGCCACCATTGCCCCCGCCGCCACCTGCGCCGTCGGGACCTCCTCCGCCGCCACCGCCTCCTCCGCCGCCTAGGAAACCGAGACTATTGGAACCGTTATCCCCGCCAACTCCGCCTCCGTAAGGTGATCCGGAACCGTCATTCGTCCCCTGCCCGATGCCGTAGCCGCCGTTGATATTGATCGTTGCATTCGCGAATTGCCCTGACCCGCCAGCACCAGGAACGGCGATCCCAAGATTGGAACCTGTCCCCGTACTCAGCCTGCTATTGGTGTAATTGTTGACGAGAGCAAAGGTCGTGTTGTTCGGCGCGCCGCCGAAACTTGAACCGCCACTACTTCCGGGGGTACTACCGGCATCGCCGCCGCCGCCTCCATTGAACGTGGCCAGCGTGGAACCGCTCTGAGCGATAATGCTGTTGCCGCCGGCAGTGCCTGGCCCGGCCTGAGTAACGGTGCCTCCATCTCCTCTAGGGCCACCTGCTCCCCCTAAGCCTACGGTCACGTCTACGACGGTGCCGGCTACAACGGTGATGAATGTGGTACCTTCGATGGCAGCCCCGCCACCTCCGCCGCCTGCTGCACCGCCATCCGAATCGTATCCGTAACCGCCGCCTCCCCCTCCGCCGCCACCTCCCGCGCCTCGAACGATCGCGAAGGTGACTCCCGCGGGAGGCGTCCAGGTTCCGGTCGACGTGAAGGGAACGGTTGTGGGAGTGCCTGCGGATCCGGTCGCTCCCGTCGCTCCCGTGTGTCCGGTTGCGCCCGTTGCTCCGGTTGCGCCCGTGGTTCCAGCGCCTGTACTTCCGGCCGATCCGCTTGCGCCTGTCGTCCCCGTGCTGCCGGAGGCTCCGCTTGCGCCAACGCTTCCTGCTGCTCCGCTCGCACCAGTGCTTCCGGTTGTTCCAGCGTTTCCTGTCACACCGGTTACTCCGGTGTGTCCAGTCGCTCCAGTCGATCCCGTCGCTCCAGTCGATCCCGTACTGCCGGTGACGCCTGCGCCCGTCGCTCCGGTAATGCCGGTCGACCCCGTATTTCCGGTGGCACCCGTGACTCCAGCGCCGGTGGTTCCGGTGATTCCAACCGGTCCGGTGATTCCCGTCGCCCCCGTGCTGCCCGTCGCTCCGCTAGCACCGCCGCCAGGACCGATCGGCCCAGTCACACCTGTGGATCCGGTGACGCCAGCGCCGGTGATCCCGGTAGCGCCGGTCACACCCATATTTCCGGTGGCTCCAGTGCTGCCTGTCGAGCCGGTGACGCCGGCGCCTGTAACCCCCGTCGCCCCCGTGGCGCCGGTCGCTCCGGTCACTCCACTAACACCCGTCGAACCCGTCGCCCCAGTCACCCCCGCCCCGGTGATGCCGGTGACGCCAGAAGCCCCGGTGGAGCCAGGACTTCCTGTCGCTCCCGTAGAACCAGTCACTCCAGCGCCAGTGATCCCCGTGGCTCCTGAGGGGCCAGTAATTCCGGTCGATCCCGTGGTTCCGGCGGTACCACCCGTCTGCGGGGCGTTCGGATACGCCTCGCGGGCGTACCGGCCTCGGCCGACGATGTATGCCACAGCTGGAGCGTATCAGCAGAAGGCTGCGACGACACCTGCAAATAGAACGCCAGCTCTACCGGTCAAGGAGACACGGTTTCCGACCCGTTCTGGACCGGATGCAGCATCTTTCTGCAACGCTCGAGGTACGCGTCACACTCGGGGTTGTCGCTGCGAGCGACGCCGATTGGCTCCGGACCGACGAGCTTGACTGCTCGCTCGTACGCATCACGGAGCGTCGCAGCCTCAGCGCTGTAGGACGCGTCAACGTTGCCGTCGAAAAACCACGGGTCGTTGTGCCAGTACGGCTTGACCTCGCCCAAGCGGCTCGCGTGAACGAACGCTGCATCGTCCGGGACCTCCTCGAGCACGAAGTCGCTCGGGAACATCGGCACCTCCCAGAAATCTTGCTTGACGAAGTGCCGGAGGCAGTTAGACGCGTACGGCTCACGCCCCTCCGTGCCGTCCGGTGAGCGGTGAGGGACGTTGAGGGCGCGAGAATCCTGGAGCGACCAGTCACGCCCGTTGATCCAGCGGATGAACCCCGGCGTCGCCACGAAGTCGCTGTCCCACTTGAAGCGCCACGCCGACGACGCCTGGCTGAAAGCCCAGTTGTAGTAGCTCATGATGCTATACGGACTATCCACCGGCGTGACGAACGTCTCCAGACCGGCGCGGGAGATGGGTGTCTCGTACTCGACGATCTTCACCCGATGGCGCGGAGGCGCTTCAGCCTGACAGTTGAGCGCGATCTCTTTGCTGCCGTCCGTGCATCGGTGCAGGATGACCACGATCTCGATCGGCTTCTCGATCGGGAAGAGACTCGTGATGCTTTCGCGCAGCGTCGCCTCCTCGTTGTGTACCCTCACCACGAACGAAATCTGCGGCATTTCCTTGGGGGGCGTAACGGAAGGCGCAGGACCTTCAAAGGCGCCCGGGTAGTACCTCTTGAGCCAGTCGAGCTCCGTGCGCTCCGGGTTGGCTCCGTAGAACCCGGTCGGCTCCTTGATGGGACCCGTCATGTCCCTTACGCGCAAACACTGGTCGAAGAACTCCTCGTACTGGAGAACCACGCGCTCCATCGCGAAATTGTCACGCGCCCACTTCGCCGCGACGCGACCATCGATGCGGTCGATGTTCCTCGCAGCCCAAGCAAACTGCTCCATGGTGCGGCAGCGGTAGCCGGTGATTCCGTGGAGGTTCGTTTCCGGAAACACGCCGAAGTCGCTCGTGATGACCGGAACGCCAGAAAGCATGGCCTCCACGTGCGTCGATCCAAATGGCTCGATGTAAATCGTGGGAGCGAAGAGAGCACGCGCGTTCGCTAGGAGCTCCTTCCGCTCCTCGATCCCGACCGGTGGACGATACGTCACGTGCGGCGCCAGGTATGGCGTCGGGTCGCCCTGGCCGACGATCGTGATTCGGGCGCCAACGGCCTTCGCCGTGTCGCAGGCAATGCCCACGCCCTTGTCGAAGTTGAGGCGTCCCAGGTACAGGAAGTCGCCGCTCCGCTGACTCCTGGGCTCCGAAAACATCGACAAGTCGAAAGCGTTCGGGATAACCGACCAGTACCACCGGCCACCGTCCCACGCGCCCATCTCGCCTAGGTGCATGTGAAGCCACGCGTAGCTCTCGTAGACGCGCCAAGGGGCCCACGCACCCCGATACCCAATGCCGCTCTCCACTCGATACTGGGGAATCCCGTCGGTGGCCTGCGGCTGCGTACCATTCCACGGGTGGCAAATGATCTCGGTGAACGGGTCGCCGGTCCGATCAAGTATCGCTGCGCGCAGGTTCGCGGCGTAGCGCGCGTGGTACGGGGCGTACTGCCCGGAGACGTCCACCTTGTAGAACTCTTTCCCCGGGTGACCAAACTGCTTGGCCCATACCTCGTACCGCATCACGGAGACGTTTTCCGTGCACTCAGGATTGGAGCCCTCCACGCCGTAGTGGATCACGTGGTGGCCCCTACGCGTCAGCATCTTGCAGAGGGTGAGGGTCTTCTGGGTGAAGGCGCAGGTCGAGAACTCGGGCGTGGTGAGTGTGTGGGGGACGCCGAGGACGTGGATTTTCATGGAATCACCAGGCTTCTCGCTTATACGGGGTTAGCGGTTGTGCGTATATCACGCATAGATTGTTTCTTATTCCGGTGAAAAAGTATTCGTTGTGCCCCACAATGGAACCAACGAGGTGCGGCGTATCTCTTACGGCGTTACCTGGATGAATGTCCTCGATCACATAGAACCCACCGGGACGCAACCGACTGTAAAGATTGCGAAGTGTACTGAATTGATTTACGTCGACATGGCTCCCGTCATCGACAATGAAATCAAACATCTTGTCGCCAACAGCGCGTTGCACGGCTGAAGCGTCAGTTGAGTCGCACAACACGGTCTGGATACGCTCTTCGCTGAATTGCGTGTCTGGCTGCACGTCCATACCCACAACCGAAGCGTTCCGGAAATAATCTCGCCATGCTCGCAGTGATCCGCCGGGTGAATACCCGGCACCGGCGTAACCGACCATGCTGGAGTGGACGCCAGGGATCATTGTACCTATGCCGACCTCCAGTACGGACCGCACTTGCTCTCGTCGACCGTCTAGTAGTGTGTGGTATAGCGGCGCGTAGCCGTTGACGAGCTTGTCGGTCCCGTATTTTTGGAAAAGCTGTACGAGGTCCATGTCCCTTCCGGCGACCCTGTTTACTCGAGTTTGTCCCTCGACAGCGTATCGCGCACGGACCTCCTTTTTCAGTACCGCCGGTGTGAGAGAGTCCGTTCGAGCATAGGAGGTGAAGCCTCGAACGCGCTCGAATTCGATCGCTACCTGATTCAGTTCCTCGGCCGAAGCCCTGGAGAAGAACGCGTTGCCCCAGTTGTAGAGATAAAGGATGTCCGGCATGAAGACCGATCGGTCTCGGCCAGCCAATTCCAGGACGCCAAACATGACGCGGGCATCGGGAACCGCACCAGCGTAGCTCCCGTCCACTTCCCGGAAGTCTTCATCGCGCATCTGCTTGACCAAGCCGGCGCGGAAGGTCTTCAGGTGCGTGGCGTGCCAGTCCTCGTGTCGGGGGTTGTCCCCGACCGGCGCTGCAAACCCCATGCGTCCGTCGACCGAGAACTGCCCGTAGGTGACCCAGGCTCCTTTGCGATGGGCGTCCAAGACGCGCTCCAAAGCGTGGGGAGTCAACTCGTCGTCGCCGTCGAGCCACACGATGATCTCGTCGTCGGGCAGATTCCTCCAGACGGATAGAAGGTTCGCTAATACCGAAGCGTCGGGCGCCACCGGAGACCGGACGTCGATGCGGTCGTCGTCGCTAGCCTCCTTGGTCGCCGCCTCCAGCGTCTCGTCGCCGAGAGCGAACAGGACGTGGCGGAACGAGGCGTGAGTCTGCGCTCGCACGCTCTTCACTGACCGCGCTGCGGCCGACGGTGCGTTCTTCACGGTCCCTGTGATGGTTACGCCTGGTCCGACCACGTCGCGTACAAACCTCAAGATGCCGAAGCGTTTCGACGGCGCCAGGCGGAGACCTGCCGCTTCAGCAATCTCCGTGATGCATCGAATCTGTCCCCCGAGGTCTCCGCCGACCGGATGCGCCTCGACGAGCAGGACCTTCACGACCGAGAGGTGTCGGAAGCCGGTCAGGATGTCCACCTCGGCGCCTTCGGTGTCGACCTTCAGGACGTCGCACGGCGGCAACTCGGTCGCGTCCATGGTCGGCACGTCCACCCACGTGTCGAGCTTCTGGCTAACATGCGGCCAACTCACATCGTTACGAGTCGAGCACTCCTCGCGGTTGTTTACGCCTTCGTAGAGCCGGATGGTCTCGGCAGTCTTAGGATGCACGATCGCTGCTTGACAACACCTGATTTCGAGATTGCTGCGCGTGTTTGACTTGAGTAGCTCGAACGTCTCCGGATGCGGCTCAAAAGCGAGAGCCTTGACGTTCGCCCATCGTTGGCACGCGTACCATAGGAACCCACCGACGTTTGAACCAACGTCGAGTACCTGCGGAGCGCTGAGGTTCGGCAGAGACTCGAGGTCGTACTCCTCACGCAGAAGTGTCAAGACATCGGATGGAGGCGGCAAGTCAAGCTTTTTATCTCGCTGAAAAATCAAGTTTCTATCACCAGCATACTGGCCGCCGGTGTCGTCACGAACCAACCTGAATCCCATGCTGGGCATCATCTTCAACAACGCGTGATAATCCGCCAACCCGTGCCACTCCAGCATGAGTGCTTGCACACCAGACATGTGCTGGTAGTCGGTAATTATCTCTATTTCGCAACCTTCGGTATCGAGCTTGATGATGTCGGCCGGCGGCAGGTCTCTCGCGCGCAGGGTCTTGACCATCAGACCGTCGGAACGCTGCTCACCCAGCATGTGGATGCTCCGCTGACCCGTGTTCCGGATGCCCTCGTGGAGCAAGAGCATCTCGGGTCGACCGGAGCCAACGACCGCACGTTCAACGACTGTAGAAAGCCCCTCAGTGTTCAGGCGACAGAACGCCGCACTCTCCGGGTGCGGCTCGTAGGTTGTGATCTGGGCTCCGGGCCACCGGGAGGCGGCCCACACGGAAAAGCTCCCGACGTGCCCCCCGATGTCAAGAATTCGCGCTGGGGCCGAGAACTCGAGGCCGGGAATGTCGTACGAGCCGCTCAGGACGACGGCCAGACCCTCAGCAACGCCGTCGGAGGCGGGGGGATAGACACGAAGTTTGAGCTCGTTCATCTTTTTCCTGGATTGTTCGCCAGATACGCGGGCAGATTATGTGCCAACGAAAAAGACACGTCAAGGGCCTTGCGTGGAACTTCGGCCCCCCAATAGCGTCAGTAGCGCCCGACCCATGCTTTTTCTGAGCGAACTCATTGCTGCCCTCCGTTTGGCCCAGTCCGTGGGCGAGCGTCCGCATGGTCACTTCGACCACGATGTGAACGCGGTGTGCGGTCCAGCGAAGCCAGAGTCGACACGGCCTCGAGCTCAGGGCCGCACTACGTCGGCCGCTCCGGCTTCGATCGATGGCTTCGAGGTGACGGAGGATCCCGTTACTGGTGAGCTCCTCTATTCCGTCCGACGTTAGCCTCCCTCCGCCTATGCTGAAGCTGGCGGGGGGAACGCACTTCCTTGTCGTGAGCAGGTCGGTGGGCAGCCCTCACCGATTGTGGATGTTTCGTCGTTTCGACGACGCCCTTACAAAGTGGGATGGCGGGTCGCGTCTGAGCCCGCTGATCGCCTTTCAAGGCGCAGAGGTTCCCACATTCACTGAGGGAACTGAAACTTGGTTGCTGTTCGCGGGGCCGGTCTTCCCCGGCGAACTAGATCCCGAGGAACTGCCGCCACAGCTGTTCTTGAGCCTTGGGCTCTACAATCTCGTCATCATCACCTCCGACCCCGGTTGGCGAGAGCGTGCGAGGACATACGTGGATGCTCGCCATGTCCCCTGGGAGGAATGGCATCTCAAAGGCTCTAAACACAATGGAATCGTTTGTGGATTGCATTCAAACGCGTGAATGCTCGACTGCGGAAACGCCGCTGCATGGTTACGCCTTTATCTTTCGTGCCGCCGTCAGCGCTAGCTGACGCACCCACGCCGAAGCTCCACCCGCGCCCGCCCTCTCTGCTGCCGCTGTAATCTCCCCCTTCTCGGAAGACGTCACACGCAGGACTAGGGCCTCGTCCTTGACGGTACCCTTAGGCTTTTTCGGTCGTCCGCGTCCGGCCACGGCCGATAATATGTGCCAACGGAAAAGATACGTCAAGGGCCTTGCGCGGTCCTTTATCGTTGCTACGATAAGTGGTGAAGGAGACCAACATGTACGTCAAGACGGTGGTTGCGGTTTCGGCTATCCTGCTCGCCGGTTGCGGCGGCTCGGCGTTCTCAATGGGAACAGAGCTCGTGGACGATGCCGGCGAGGCGGGAGACGTCGTTGCCAGGGTGGACGCGGACGATGCAGGGATGCAGGTCGTCACGACCGATGCGGACGCCGGCAAGATGCCGATGGACGCAGCGCTGGAGGCGCAAGTCGATGCGGACGCCGGCGAAACACCGGAAGCCGCAACGCATGCAGACGCGGCTCCGGACGCCCACGTTTCAGCGTGCACTTGCGGCGACGCTGGCACCTCCTGCTTCTATTCAGTGTCCGAGCCCCCGTCTGGCTACGGCGCACCCTATCCAGTGACGACGGTGGTGCTGACGCCGAGCGCTCCTACCGCAACGTTCACCGCAACAGTTGCCGGCCTGCCGCAGCCATATCACGATCCCGTATTGTACGACCTCGACCTCAGCACCTTCGTCAACGGCGGAACCATCTACATCCAAGGGCAGGTCGGCGACGGAAGTTGCAGCGTGTCGTCCTACCTAATGGCACAATGCGGAGAGATATCCACCACAGGTTCGTTTCCGTCTACTCCATTGGAGCAAATCGGAGGCGTAGCAGCGAGCAGTGCCTGGACGTTCCCAAGCTACCAGTTTCCCGCGGGCACGATCGTGCTTCACTTTGGCACTGAAGGCGCTTGGGGCTTTCCGGCTGGCTCCACGAACACGAACAAGGTCACGGTGCTCGTACAGCCAGCGTCCTAGCGCCCCGCCGCCCGGATCCCCCACACGAACCCGCCCGAAACCGTTGCGAGCGCCGCCGCGCAAACCAGCACGAGCCCCCAGTCGGTGCGCTCGGGCGGCCGGGTCGCCGAGACCGAGTAGAGCGCCAGCTCGGGGTCGGGGGTCGCGAGCGCGGGGTCGGTGGCGTCGGCGGCGCTGAGGCCGCTCGAGGGGGATGATGGTTTGTAGAGCGTGATTCCGGCCCAGCAGATGTCGGTCAGGAGTGTCGTTGTACCGTCCGGATTGTGCTGGAAATGCCAGTTGTGATGATCCTTCCGAGCCAAGACAGGCGTTCCGCCCCACATCATCGTAAACGTCTGCCCGTACGGGTAGCTCGCGATTCGGTCGCGAAGTGCGATCGCCCATTGCGTGAGCTCCTGCGGCACCGGTCCCTTCCAGACTACGTACCCCGCCGGCGGTGGGGGATTGCTCGGGCAGGCCTCCCCGAAGACGACCGGCTGACCGTTGCGGTAGATCACGCGAACCTCGCTCGCGCTTCGTCGGCGGCGACCGCAGCGATGACGGCCAAGAGGGCGACGCCGAAGACGGCGGTGGCGCCGCTTGGGGGCGTCGCAGGAGGACGGACACGAGAGAAGTCGGTGTAGTCGTCGCCGTACACCTGCTCGCGAGGATACTCACCTGGCCGCATCGCGTACACACGAGCCAAAGCGTCGCGTACGTCAGCTCGTTGCGCCTGCTGCACCATCACGTTTGCGATGTCCCGCACCGTAAAATAGCCCTTCTTACAGCCGGGATCGAACACGTGACAATTACCGCGGTACCCAGAACTGGGAGCAGCGTAGACGACACTATCCAGCGAGGGCATGCTCTTGAGCAGAGCGGCTCTCAGCTGCGACACCATGAGCTTGGTCGACGAACCGATCGGTCCCTGCCCGAGTGCGGACTTCCAGTACGCGAATATCGGACCGGAGAGCTGCTGGGAAGCCGACCACGTCTGGTACTCGTTGACCGGCACATTGACGTAAAGCTCGTAGGTGCCAGGACAGAACTGGTTGAGTCCCACGCAACCGCCGGAATTTAGGATCGCCGGATTGAATCCGCTCTCCAGCGCCAGGACGGGGAGCTGCCACTCCGGCCGGATGCCCAGCTGATCGCTCACCTTCCAGAGCGCATCACCAAAGGCAGGCCAGTCGAGCGCCACCGGCGCCTCTCAGACGGGGGTCGTGATGAGGACCAGGCTGCCGTTTGTCGCTGTTGCTCCAGTGGCAGTCGTACAATTCGCCTTGATGTCCACTTCGTGAGCACCGTCCGTCGGCGTCTCCCAGAACAGACTGAACGGAACTGGCTGGGGCGGGCTCGGGAAAATTCCACCGGAACTAGGCACGAAGGCGACAATGGAATAGGCTGGCGTCGGGGAACCGTCCAGATAGATGCCCACAGCAACTGTCGAATTGCCTGGCACCTCGGAACTGTTTGGCCACTGAAGCTGCCCGGAAAACATGACGATGATGCGCTCTTCCGCGCTACCAGCGTCGATGGGGCCATCCGGGAGAAGGCTAACCGGAGGGGTATTGATAAAGTTGACAGGGGTCTTATTGACCACACTTTGCGAACTGATGGTCGGCTGACCGGAAAAATCCGGCGGATACGCTTCCGGAGATTTGCCCTTGATTCCAGCGAGCTTGCCCATGAAATCCTCCTTAGGTGGTAACGATGTTGAGACTGCCACCCGCTGCGGCACTGGCTGTACCAGAAACCGTCGCGGCCTTGATGTCGAGGGCGCCACTGAGGGCCGTCTCAACGACCAGGCTGAACGGCGTCGGAGAGTTTGCCAGACCTCCCGAGGAGGCGGTCTCGACAGAAATCGTGTAGACGACCACCCCGCCGACCACCACCTCTACGTTTACCGTCACGCCAGCGCTTGGACTGGGACTGACGAGCGTACCCGAGAACGCGATGATGTTCTTGTGACCCGCCGCCAAAGCGATGGGATCAATGAGAAGGCTCGCGAGAACGGTCGAGAGACTCACCGGCGAACCATTTACTTGAGCCGTCGTGGTCACGATGCCCGAACGGTGAGGACTGTCGTACGTTTCCGGCGACCGACCCTTCAATCCAGCTACCTTGCTCATGGTTTTCCTTAGGCCGAGGTGACGACGACAACGGCACTACCGTCTATCGCCTGGGATGTTCCGGAAGTTGCTTGAGCCTGGATGTCGATGGTGTGAGGACTCGCGGAGAGTCCACCAGTGACGTCGAAAGCGATGCCGAACGGCACCGGTGCGCCCGCCGTTTTGACATCCACTGCGTACGTGTAGACGGGAGTGCCGTCCACGATAACCTCCACGTTGGTGGCGGCGGCGCTCGGACTGGCAGTCTGCAAGACGCCGGAAAAGAGAACGAGAGCCTTGGCCGACACTGCGGGAGTAAAGCTGATCGGTGAGCTGAGAAGACTGGTGGGAGAGCTACTGTTGATAGCGACCGGCGAACCGGGCCCCACCTTCGGCAGCGTCTCCAGAACGTTCGACTTGATCGGTGCAGACGGATACGTCTCCGGCGACCTGTTCTTCATACCTGCAATCTTCATGGTCTTCTCCTCAGCTAACAGCCTTTGCGATGACGGCAGCCCACGGGGCGTACGACGCAGGATGAACGCCATCGGCCGCCAACGACACGTTCGCGCCTGGCACCACCTCTACCCCGAGCGACTCAATCGCGGCCCGAACGAGCGGCGCGTTCACCCCCGCCGGAGGCTCGATCCACACGACCCGCGAACCGATGCCGTGCAGGGCGCTGACGACGGCGTGGTAGTTCGCACCGTTCGGAGCGTTGCCGTCGTTCACGCCGAGAGCGACGAGGGTCAGGGTCGGCTGGTAGGTTGTCAGCCAACCCGGGAGCCATCCAGCCCACCGGGACGTAGGCGCACCGACCTGCCCCGTGTACGTGAAGTTCGGCAGGAGCTTCGCGAGCTCCGGACCGAGACCGACTGCGTAGGAGTCGCCGATGAGGGCGATGCGGCGCGCGGCGAGAACCGTTCGCTGTTCCGATCGTTGTCTCGCAACGCTCGCGGTGGCGACGCCGATCGCGCCGAGCGCGAGCCCGGCGACCGCCAGCCACGGAACGAAGCGCTTGTCCACCTCGGAGAGGTTACCCGAGATCTGCTCTGGTGTCGCTCTTACCGTATCAGCTCTGACTCTGCCGCCTCAAGCGCCTTCATGGCGTAGGTCTCTCGTCTCTCGGCTCGCTTCGGGCTCGAGTCGAGCGATGCGAGGCCAGCGGCGCGGAGCTCCCGCAGCCAGTACCTGGCCTGGTCAGCGAGAGAAAGGCGTCGAGCGACAGCGCAGGGGATCTGGAGGTAGGAGCAGCTGACGTTCGCCTTCGCGTCCCACGACCACGGGCGCGGCTGCACTTTCGCTCGGGACTCGAGCCACGCGTACGTCGTAAGGAGAGCCACTTCTCGCAGCGTTGCTTCGTCACCGACCGATACGATCGCGTCGACCACCGCGGGTTCTGCGGCGCGATCGGCACCAGGGGTGAGGTGGGTGAGTATGGCGAGAACTAGGGCTTTGGTCAGCATTGCGCGGACCGTAGACCGACCCGTTGACGCCACGCTAGCGTTTTCGACACCGTCCTGACGCAATGCGCCAGTACAGTGGGAGCATGAAGCTCGGTCTCTAACCGCCGAGGTCGACCCTGTAGCGTCGGTCACCGACGACGACGGCGACCTCGACCTTGCCGCCGAGAGCCTCCACGTACCGCTCCAGCGTCGAGAGCTTCACGTCCTGACGTGCCTCGAGCTTCGATACGTCGCCTTGCGCCATCCCCGTCTCACGCGAGACGTCGGCTTGCGTCTTGCCGAAAGCCACGCGAAGCAGCTTCAGGTTGTAGAGACGACCCGACTTCGAGCCTCGCGCTCCGACGGGTCTGACGCGGCTCCAGTCGATGTCCTCGGGACCGTTGATCTCCGGGTCTGCAACGGATTTTGTGTGCGGTTTGCTCAAAATCGCACCGATCGACCATGTCGCAGGTCGTCGAGGAACACGACAAAATCTTTCTCAGCACCTGGATAAACGAGTGCCGCGATGCGACGCGCGTCCGTTTCGTCACCACTGGTGAGCCTCTTGATGACGTGCCCAATGTCGGCGATGTCCTGGTACTTGTCCTCGATCTTTCGCGACGGTGAGACGGCCGCGTGAAACTTCAAGGCGCAAAGCGCTCCTAGCCGCACAACATTCAGCTGCTGACCAAGAACAGTTGCTGGTTCGGCTTCTTTGAACGCTGCACGAAGGACCGGGTTGGCGTCCGAGGACACGATGTCGGCAAACGATTTCTCGGCACCGGGAGCGTAGATGCGGAGCATGCCTGGAAACGATCGCACGACGTAACCGCTGTTCTGCGCGGCGCTAGCGACCCGCTTGAGAAACCGGGCAGGCACGAGCATGTCGACGTCGATCGTGGCACGCTGGTAACCGTGGTAGCCGACCGCCAAACCGCCGATGAGCGTGCAATCGGCACCAACATCCTCCAGGATGTCGAGCACCACTTGAAGGTCTTCTGCTCGATCGTCCATGACCTCGGTGAAGAAGGCTGCGTGAGCCATCCGACACAATATAGACCAAAGCCTATAAGTCGTCCAGCTCTAGCGCTTGCTCGCGAGCTCTTCCGACGCCCGATGGACGTCCATCAGGCGAGAGATCGCCGCTGCACGCTCCTCGGGGTTCGGCGCACGGACCTTCCAGGACCGGAAGAGAGCGAGCAAGGCGCCCGCATCGCGCCGCAACTCTTCAGCCTCAGGTAGCCCCTCGAGCCGCGCGATCGCCTCGACGAGCGTCTGCTCGAAGACGGCGACGGTTCCTGAAGGGCGTACGGTGGGCGTCTCGTCGCTCGGCACGGGTCAGAAGCGTACTCGACCGCCGTACGCGAGCAACACGGCGAGGAGCCCCGCGAAGAACATGATGCGCCCGAGCTCGATGACTTTCGGGTGCCCACTGAAGCAGTAGAGGACCGCTCCCAGAGCGCAGATGAACGGTGCCAGGTAGATGGTCATGGTTTGTCTCCTAGGAAAATTCACCGTCGGCCAGTGTTTCATGCCCACAACAGGACGAAGTACCCGGGGTGACGGGATCTCCCCGCCCACCATGCTGCACCGACGGTGAACTTTTCACGCCGCCCCCGGCGGCTTCTTCGGCGGCGGAGGCAGCGGGATCACGTCCTTGCCGGACAACGTGACCGCTTCTCTATCGACCGCGTTCGTCTTGGGTTGCGGAGGCGTCGCGATGAACGCGAGCCAGTTCACCCACTTCGGCGGCTGACCGTTCCAAGCAGCCTTGACGATCAGGGCCCAAAGACCGAGCGTCCACACGGACGTCCGCAGACCGAGCAGGACCGCGTGCACCCAATCCATGTGCTTCTCGAAGTGGCTGGCAATGATCGCCTGGAACATGCTGGCGAGGAGAACGACGACCGGCTTCCAAACGTTCTGGTTCCAGCTCGCTGGCATCTGGATCGGAAACTTCGAGTCCTGAGTGAGAATCTGCACAATCCAGCCGCTGAGGAGGATCATGATCGGCCCCCACTTGGAGCCAACGGCGTCCTCGACGATCTGGAGGATGTAGGGGAGGAGCGTAGAGATGTTCAGCTGGAGGAGAATCATGCGGCTGCGGCTCCAAAAATGGCGTTGTCCTTGAGAACGGTGTTGTAGTCGATCTTGACGCCCGCAATGACGCCAGCATCCTCTTGCTTCAGCGCGTAGCCGCGCGAGATCTTCGGTCGGAGGTCATACGGACCGGCGTCGCACCAGAACGCGACCTCGGGCAGCATGGCGTCGCAGTCTCCGCCGGAGAGACCACACAGATAACCGAGGTATGTCACCGGCCCGAACGGATTCCCGCCAACACCGAGAGCGACGAGGTTGACCCACGTCATCCCGTGCGCTGCACTGTTCGGGCCCGGGTTGCGGACGCCTTCCATGTCACTCGAGAGCGACAGCGGAGGGCCGGCGACGACCGCGGGGTCGTACCCCGCAGCAAGTGCATTCGTCATCGCCCACTGCGCATCGCTCTTGCCTGTTTCAACCGAGAGGATGTTGTTCTCCGGCAGACGCGGGTGCTGCACGACGCAGACGATGAGATCCTCGCTCGTGCAGTCGATAAGCTCCTTGTTGTCGAGATCTTCAGCTCGCGGCTCGCCGTAGAAGACGTAGCGAAACACCGCATCGATCCCGGCAGCGCGCAGAGCTCTTGCCTGCGCACGACTGAGCTTCTCCCCCGTATCCACCACCTTCATGTTCTTGGTGAGCGGACGAGAGATGAGGCTCACGGCTGCCTCCCCTCTTCGGCCAGCTTCCGGCGCTTGGCGGCCAGCGCGAGGCCTCCCTTGCGTCCAGCCTCCCTAGCCTTCGAGCTCGTGAACTTGTACGCCTTGCCGGCGGCGTGCACCGCATGGCCGCCCTTGCGCGAGATTTCCTCGAGCGCCGTGCGTTCCATGCTCGCGAACCCGGTGGTCTTCTTCGTCTCGTCCATGACTACGCTCCCTTGATCGCGGTGATCGCGCCAGCGACCCCCGTAACGGTTCCGGCGATGATCCCGAGCGGCGTCGCCCACTGCGCGATGGTGTTCAGGACCGAGAGGACCTCGTCGGCGATCGACTGCTCCCTCGCCCAGGACATCTTGCCTAGGGCTTCCAAATCCTGAATCTCCTGCTTCGCATCAGCGGGAGACAACGACAGGATGTTGCGCCACTGACGCTCCTGGATGCCAGAAACCTGCGCTAGACGCGCGTACTTATCGTCCAGTTCCTGGATCGTCATGGTCGACATGGCACACCAGAATCGACCGGATTGGCGTGCGCTGAGAGCTCGCGGGCGTTGGCGCAGTAACTTGTGAAAGTGAACGCACTAACGCGCGACGGCGTACATTCCCCGGCGTCGCTCGCGCACATGTCGAGCACCCTCGCCTCGTTCCTAACAGCGATCACATTCGCCTGCGTGTCGGCGTCGGTCCAGCTCGTGGCACAAGCAGGGAGTAGAAGCGCGAGAAGAGCTAGCCTCATGCGAGCTCAAGTGTAACACGGTCGGACAGGTTGAATAGATGGCGCCGGTGCTACGTCCTACAGGCGAGGAGACCTCCCATGACCGAATGCTTCCACTGCGAGATCGAGCTACCTGTAGGCGCCCCGCACCCCCCGTGGCGCTGCCTGAGCAACCTCGTGGGTATGCTCCACGCGGAACGCCAGAAGTCCAAGAACTTGAAGAACGCGATCGAGCAGGCCGCCGAGCAGCTCCTCGACGGCATGAACGGCATCGAAGAGGACCTGCCGCAGGCCTTCGTGAAGCTGTCCAAGGGGCACGCTGCGGCCATGAAAACGCTCCTGGCGGTGCTGGCGATGGTGCTGGCGATGGTGCTGGTCGGGTGCGGAGGGTCGGCGTTCTCGGTGGGCGAAGGGGACGATGGGGGCGGGGATGTCGTCGTTCGGGGGGATGGGGATGATGCGGGGATGCACGTGGTCGTGCCGGAGGCGGGGACGGAGGCCGGCGAGGCAGAAACGTCGCCGCCAGACGCTACACCTGAAGCGACGCCGCAAGAAGCTGCCGCCACATCGTGTACCTGCGGCGATGCGAGCTCCTGCTTCTATTCGGCGTCCGAACCTGCATCCGGTTACGGGACACCATATCCGGTGACAACGGTTGTGCTGACACCGAGCGCCCCAGGCGCCACGTTCACCGCCTCCGTTGAAGCCATTCCGCAGCCGTACCATAATTCTGCGTGGTACGACCTCGACCTTAGCGCCTTCGCCAACGGCGGAACCCTATACATCAACGGTCAAGTCGGAGACGGCAGCAGTACCGTGTCCTCGTATCTACTCGCACAGTGCGTGACCATGCCGCCATCCGGTTCAACTCCGTCCCTAGAAATCAACGGGGGCGTGATTGACGGCGCCTGGACGTTCCCTAGCTACCAATTCCCCGCCGGCACGACCGTGCTCCACTTCGGCACCGAGGGTAGCTGGGGGAATGTGGCTAATGCCGTGAACACGAACAAGGTCACGGTTCTAGTGCAACCGTAAGCTGCTCAGCCGACTCTGGTACACCACACGGGCCAATGCTTTCCATCGCCTGGGTACCTGATCCCGCTGAACACCTCGACCCGCTTGAAAGTCTCGCTCACCGCCTCGATCACGCCGGAGAGTAAGAAATCGTGTCCGGCGATGATGCCGCCGGGTTTGACCTTGGGAAGCCACGCGTCGATATCGCCTCGGACGGACGGATAGGAATGATCTGCGTCGATAAAGGCTGCACCAAGCGAAGCGTCGGCATACTTGGCGGCCACCTTCACTGACTCGCCCACGTGTATCTCACCGAGTAGATGCTTGACCGGAGCCAGGTACGACGTTCCGATCAGAGCGATGTCCACCGTGTCGACCAAGTCGAGCCGGCAATTCAACTTGTTGGCATTGTGGAGCTCCACCAAGAGACACGCAGCGGACTGCCCGCTGTAGACTCCAACCTCGACCAAGCGTTCGCCGTCAGGTAGCTCACGCGCGAGCCAGGCGTAGAAGTCCGGGAAAGTGAAGTAGCCTGGAACTCCCTGCCAAAAATGCTCCATCACGGTCTCCATTCTCGGTTACGAAAGAACGTCAAGGTACGACGCCCCCACGTCTCCCCCTTACTTGTCGCACGCAGTTTCGCTGTCTCCTCTGGCACGTGATCAAAGCCAGCCGTGCTGAACCGTTCCAACCAGAACGCTTCATCACGCTCGCACACGTGGTGATGCCCACCCTGCCCGGGCGTCGCGAACGTGATGCAAGCGTACTGACAAGCCTGGAGCGCTCGCATCCAGTTGGAGATGAACTGCTCCTCGACGTGCTCGACGAATTCAGAGGACCACCCGAAGCTGTATCGATCTCGCGGCTCCCACGGACCTGTCGTGAAGTCGTGAGAGATGATGGGATCGCAGCAGCGCGCCGCTAAAGCTCCAGGATCCCCCTCGATGCCGAGCGCATGTACGCCATGATCCAGAAACCATTGCGTGGTCCAGCCGGCTCCACAACCGATGTCGAGCATGCTCTTGATGCCGTACTCCACGATCAAACGCTCCCAGATGTCGGGCATCCACGTGAAGGCATCCGCATGCGAGAGTGAAGCGCCACCGAGATGGGGAGGGGTCGTCATGTGCCGATCAGTTCGCAAAGCATACGCACATGTGCATCGTTTGGGAACCACTCGCGGCGTTTGAGAATTCTGTCCCGCTGCACACCGCCAACCTGCCGAAGACTTTCGCGATCCGCATCCGACAGTGAGCCGTAAACAGTCGGGTTGAGCGCTCGAATCATCGCCATGAGATGTCCGTGGTTGCCGCAGGCGCTGCCGCCGTTGTCCTCGTGCCGCCTGTAAAAGTAGAGCAGCTCCTGGATCACGTGCACGTGCGGGTTGAACTGGGAACACTTGGCCCAGAACTCCCAGTCCTCGTAACAGGGGAGCGCGTTCTCGAAACCGCCTGACCTCTCCCAAAGTTCTCGATCGAATAGAGCCATCGCCGGAAGCACGTTGTGGTGCCAGTGCGCGAGCATGTGAACCGTTATCTCCCCGATCTCCCACGTGCTCGTTTCGGTCCCGAACTTTTGCAGCTGCGCACTGATGATGTTGTGTCCACGCTCCATCCTCGCGAGCGCCTTACTCAGGAACTCGGCACCGATCTTGTCGTCGGCATCGAGCGTGACAATCCACGGACTATGAGCTGCCTCAATCGCGACGTTTCGCGCGTTCGCGTTCCCCTTCGCGCCATCGTCAATGACTCGGATCCGGGGCTCGTGAGAGTACGAATTAGCGACCGAGCGGCACCCCTCGTCACCAGCTGCGACAATAATCTCCCAATCCCTAAACGTTTGACCCAACACACTGTTGATCGCGTCGCCCAGAAACGCTGCCTGACGGAAGGCTGGAATGACGACGGATATGTACGGCATCTCTTTACTCAGGTATTCCCGTGTTATGTTGACCGACGAGACGAGGAAGAACCGTATAGACCTTCAGCTTCGGGTAAGAGTGCAACATCAAACTAATATCGACCGGCGCATAGGTGCCGACCTCGTCTTGCGTCTTCATGAGGACCGGTAACGCCTTACGAGCAAGCACCATCGCGTGCGTGCAGAGTGGGTAGCGTACGTCCCATACATCGCCCTGAACGAACGTTTTTGGTTTGCCCTGCGTGCAGCAGCTGCCAATCAAGAGCACGTCAAAGTCGCCTGGCGTATCTCTGAGCGCAACATCGAATCGTGCACGCCAGTCCGCAGGCAGCTCTGCATCGTCTTCCAAAACGAGCACGTGCTCATCTGGCCAACATGCGAGCATCGCCCAAAGAGCCCGGTGAGACAGCCAGCAGCCCGTCGGCATTTCTCCCATGCACCAGTCGTTGTCCGGGCGATCGATGGTGTACGGTTTTCGTGTAGTTACCCCAAGTCGGCTCGCATGTAGACCGTGGAAAAATTGCGCCTCGATACCGCGCTCCGCAAAGTGTTGGCGCGTCTGCAACGGACCTCTTTCCCCGTACGAGTCATCCGCGACTGTGATGCAAACCGTTTTCATTCCGGCAGCCCCGGCAAATCGACCTGCCCCACGATCCGAGGGAGCACCGTCAGCGCACGCATGGTCGGCAACGAGTAAAAGTACGTGGAGATGTCCATATGGGTGTGGGCTTTGACGGCATCCTGCGTAGAGATGAGGCGCCTAAGCACGCGGTGACCGTTCACCACGTAAGCGTGCATGCACATCGGATAACGCACCTCCCAAACCTGGCCTCGGACATGTTCTTTTGGCTTGTCGGTAGTACAACATGACCCAACGTAGAGGAGGTCGAAGTCTCCCGCGTCGACCATGGCCTGCTCGACACGCGGGCGCCAGTCTTCTGGAAAATTCGCGTCGTCCTCGAGCAAGAAGAACCGATCATCGGGGAGTAGTAAACATGCCGCCCAAAGCGCACGCTGCGACAACCAATTACCAAGCCGGCGCGTATCCATCACCGAACTGGTATTTTCGTCAAACGGTGCGGTCGCAACGATTCCAGCACGTGGAGCGTCGATGCCGTAGAAAAAATCAGCTTCGAGCCCTCGCTCGACAAAGTGCGCGTGGGCCCTGTCTCTGGATCGCATCAATCCGGGCTGCCAGACAGACTCGTACGGGATGCTGGTCGTCAGACAGATCGTTTTCATGCCGGCAACCGATACACGCCCCATTTACCGTACGTCTCGACAAGACGAGCGCCCAACTCGAGCAACTTCTGCTGAGCCTTGACAGTGCTTGGCCAATCGATGTCATCCATCACCCATATGCCGCCGGGCACCACCTTTGGAATGAAGGCATCGATTTCCGCGCAAGACACCGCGGGCGAGTGATTGCTGTCCTGATGCAGGATGTCGATCGACCCATCCGCGTACCTCGACACGGAATCAAGTGATTTAGAACGCAGAATGGTTGCGTGCCGGCTGACCCCATACTTTTCGAGTGAATCGGTGGCACTCCGCAGAATCTTCTCGTAGTCAATATTTCGCCAGTACTCGATGTGGCTTGGATCCATCTCAGATTCAAGCGCCGCATCGACCGTGTACGCATCAATTCCCTCGACTCGGCCTCGTCCGGCAGACGCGCAGCCTAGCGCCATAGCGAGCAATGACCGACCACCGAAGACTCCGAGTTCGACACCAAGACGCGGACAGTGCTCTGCGCATAGCTGCACCAGTCTCACGGCCTTCTCGACCGTGCACCAACCATCCATTAGCGGCGAAGCCGACGGTCCCATCGCCTGGTCGATGACAGAGTAAGCGTGCTTGAAATTCATTGGCGTTCGCCCTTCCCCGATCTCAGTATCGACAGCTCCTTTTCGATGCCGGCGACCCGAACGATCTCTGCGGCCGGCGTTCCGAGACGCTTGGCTGCCTTCATGAGCAGCTTCTTCTGGTTGATCGTCAACCGCACGAGCACCCGCTCGCTCAACTTGTCCTTGAGAAGCTTCGGCGGGCGACCCACGAATTGCGAGACTACTCGTTACGGCTTGCAAAGCAAGCCTTCGACCTCTCCAACGTCCACCCTCAGAATCCACGCCTGCTTGTCTTCGATGCCGAAGGACACCACAATCTTACCGTCGTCAACGACCAATCCCGCCGCGAACTCAATTCCGTAGTGGTCGAACACAAACGCCGGCGAGACGGCCGTCACGTTGAACCGTTCGTCGAGCCGCACGAACCGATGGAGGTAGATGCGCCCGTCGACCTCGTCGACCACCTCGTGCGTGATGCACAAGTACCCATCCTCGAACTCCGTGACCGCGCCGCCACGCAGGTGCTCCAGCCGGAACGGGCAGCTTCGCTTGATGCCGATCGGCAAGATGACCGTGGGATCGAGCGAATAAATCCACACGAGCTTCCCGTCCTTCGAGAAGGGCATCCAGTTCTTTTCATGCTTTTGAAAGCTGGGCTGAAACCTCGCACGCGCGACGTCTCCTCCCTTGAACTGGAGCGACGCGATCCTTACGCCTTCCGAGTATTTGGTTCCGCACACGGTGGAGCTCCCAACAAGCTTCCCACCCACCGATGCGAGGCGAACGTCCTCGTACCCGAACGGCTTCTGGTAGCGCGCATCAAGGTCCTTCATCCTCCTCATCCCCGTGAGCCGTCCATCCCTCTTGAACCGACCCAGGTAGTTCTCCGTCCGCGTGATGCCGTCCTTGTCGAGAATGCCGTACCGGCGACCCTTCACCCAGTAGTTGACCGTCCGGACGACGCACCAGAGCTCCCCGTCGTGCACGCAGATGCTCGGGTTCATCGCGCGCCTGTTCTTCTTGGGCGGCTTGAAGTCGAGCGGGGTGAAGCGCGCGCTTGGACACATCTTGCCGATCGCGTCCGGCCGAAGGAGCTGCCTCGCTTCCTCGCACCGCGCGAGCGGCGCCTCTCGCGAGACGCTCAGTCGATCGAGCTCGGCAGCGCTCGAAACACCCAGCCGCGCGTGCTGCGCGGCCTGGTAGTCAAGGTCCGCCTTCTCGCGCCCTTCCTTGTCCGGCAGCGCAAATCTCAGTACATCGTACGGCAACTCAAACAAGGCCGGCGGGTGCCGAAAGAAGCTCCGCGGCTTTCCGCAACCGTTGTGCATCCCGACGGCTTCCGCCATCCGTGCCCACGCCACCGCCTCCTCGTTCCGGCCGAGCTTGTGCGCCACGACGGCTGCCATCCACGCGCACTCGGCGAGCGGACTCGATCCCATCCCCTTCGCGGCGACGGCGATCGCTTCATCGTGTCGTCCGAGACGATAGAGCTGGTCCGCCTGCCGGTAGGCTGCCCACGCCGCCTCGTCGCCGACCCTCCGGAGGTCCGCGCAGCGCCTGTAGGCTTCCACCGCGCGAGCGTGCTTGCCGACGCCCTCGAGCGACTGCCCGAGGTAAAACCACCACCTCGGGTCGTCGCGTTCGGCCGCGTAGTCAGTCAGGATGCCGACGTCGCGATCGCACTTCTCTGCGAGCTCCATCTTCGACTTGGGGAGCTCGTCGAAGACAACGCCGGCGAGCTTCTCGCGGAGACGCCCCCCGACGAGGACCTCGTGCGTCGGCCCTTCGAACCAAACTTTGGCGGCGGCGCGTACGATCTTCGGCTTCTCGTAGGTGCCCTCGACCGACTCGAGCGAGAGCACGTCAGCCCGCGTCTTCTTGAGAGCCGACCGCAGGTCCACGGAGCCGAAGTCGAAGCGTTCGTCAGAGTCGACGATGACGATCCACTTGGCTCCGAGCGAGCGCGCCTCGTCGAGCGCGGCATTGCGGGCGGTCGAGAAGTCCACCCACTCGTGCTCCGCGACGAGGAGCTTCTCGCCCGCGACCTTCTTCGCGTACCGGATCGTCTTGTCTTCGATCCCGGTGTCGACGAGAAGAACACGGTCGACGTGCGGCGCTACGCTCCCGAGCGCGTCAGCAATCTCAGCCTCGCGGCTGTTTGACAGCGTGACGCTGACGATCACGGCCTACGCCGTGGGACCGCGCGATCGGAGACTGATGGCCTGGTCGCGAGGGCGCGAAGCGTTCCGCCAGCCCGAGAAGCCGGTGTCGTAGGCGTGGTGCACGGGACTCGCCGCGCGCCTCTCGCGGTAGAGCGCGAGGTCCAGGATGGAGCGAGGCGCCGTGAGGGGGTTGCCCGTCTTTGCCCGCAAATTTTTGAGCTTCCGCCTCATGATCGAATCAACCTTTCGGATCGCCCAGCAGGGCTAATAGTACCCCATCCGCAGCCATCGCGAGAAAACTTGTCGCGCAGCCGACCACGAGCGCGTCCACGACGCGCCCATGGCCGGTCGTCACAAGGCCGCCTGCCCCTGCCGCGATACCGACCCAGGTCCCCGTACACTGGCTGCATCCGAGAAGTGCCGGGTAGAGTTTCTGGATCGGCCGGAAGAGGGTCGAGCGCGAGACGATGAGCGTCGCGCCGATGCAGGCGGAGAGGAGGAGGAAGAGCATCAGACGTTGACGACTTGAGCGACAAGCCAGCAGTTGTTTGCAACACCCGAACTCGATCCGGTCGATCCAGTGACACCGGTTACCCCGGTCGGACCACCGGCAGGACCCGTGGCGCCCGTGGACCCTGCTCTCCCCGGAGAACTCGGATAGGTCTCACCACCCCCGCGTCGCGGACCCTTGATGACGAAACCCATTTTACTTGTTCCTTCCGAAGAGTTCCACGAACCGAGCGACTTGCTCCGGACGGAGCTTGATCGTGCCGACCGACCCGCCCTCGGCGTCGTCGTCGGTCAAGACGGCGCTGCCGTCGTCGAAGACTTCGACGACAGGGCACCGCCGGTACCCGCAGCACGGCAAACGTTCTTCGTGAACCCTCTTGGGCTGCTCCATGACTACCTCTTCTTGTGAGCACTCCGATTGTGCTTGCGCCTCTTCGGCGCCTTCCTCGTGATGTAGCGGGTCTTCCCCTTCTTCGTCCGATAGCGCGTCGTCGTCTTCTTGCCGCTCGTCGCCGCGATGGCGACGATGCCGACGAGAGCCGCGACGCCGATGGCGCCGGCGACGATCATCCCGGTCGAGATGCCGTGCTTCTTCTCGTGCGGCGTGGGCATCGGAGCCGGCATGGGCATCGGAGCCGGCATGTGCATCGGAGCCGGCATGGGCATCGGAGCCGGCATGGGCATCGGAGCCGGCATGGGCATCGGAGCCGGCATGGGCATCGGTACCGGCATCGGGACCACCGTCACCGGAGTCGGTGTCGGCGAAGGCGCAGAAATCGAACCGCAGTTGCTCTGCCCGACCGGAGCCCACCAAGACGGGCGAGGGCTGCACGGAGACGGCGCGCTGAGCCCTCGCGCCTTGGCAGCACCGTAAGAGCCGGTACCCCACTTGCCGTCAGGGTTGAGACCGAGCACGGACTGCGCGGAGCAGACCATGCCGACGTAGAGCTGGTTGCACGGGTCGACCTGGGAGAGCGCGTTCATCGTGTCGGACACGACGTCACCCACACCCGCGGCACCAGCAATGGTTCCGCCGGTCTGGCCGTACGTGTTCCACCAGTTCTGGTAGTCCGAGTAGGACGACCCAGGATGAACCTGCTGCCAGCGCTGCCAGCTCTGGTCATGCCGCGGATGACTCTCGCGGTGTCGAAGAGACTTGGCGATCTCCATCGGCGTCCCCCAAGGCAAGAGAGCCGCCTTGAAGAAGTTGAACCCCACGCCGATGGCGTCCGCGCCACTCAGGCCGACCGTCGGGACGTTGAGCTTCTCGCCGATATGGAGCTCCCGGAAGGTCCGGACGCCCGCCGTGATCGTCGTGGGCTTCTGCGGGTTCGCCGCGAGCAGATCCGACAACGAGATGCCGAACTTCTTCGCGACGCTCGCCGGGCTGTCGCCGTACGCGATCGTGTAATCGCGGGTGTTGACGAGGTCGAGGAGCGGATCCTGATCAACCCCGACCTTGGATGCTCCGTTCATCGACGACTCCTACGCTTTCCGCGACCCTTCTTCTTGTGCGTCGCGAGGTAGACGCCGGTTCCGACGGCCACCACCGGCACCGCCGCGACGCCGATCTTGGCGGGCGTGCTGAGGTGATGCCACCAGCCGGCCCACGTATGGCGCGCGGCCATCGCTGCCTTTCCTGAGGCATCGGCTGCCGCTCCTGCGGCCTGAGCCTGAGCGACAGGATCGGGCACTACCGGCGGCGCTGCCGCGGGCGGAGCCGCAGGGTCTTGACCGAGCCCGAGCCCGGCAATGGGTGCACCGTTCAAACGAATTCCGCTCATGGCTCCTGATCCTTCCCTCAACCTTTTCAACTCTGCGAGTGCTTTCTTCGCGTCTACGAGCACCTGATTCGGAGTAGGCGCGCAAGCGCCGTAGCCCGCTGGTGGCCACCACGCGGGGCGTGGCTGACATGGTGGCGGCGCCTGCGGATTGAAGCCGAGGGCCGCGATGTACGTATCCTCGCCCCACTTGCCGTCCGGGCGAAAGCCCATGGCCGCCTGCGCTGCGCAGACCCGCCGGACGTTCTCTCGAGCGCACGGGTCGAAGCCGGAAACGGCGCGCACCGTGTCGGTTGCGTAGTCGCCGACGCCCGCGCCGTTGACAGTCCCCTTCGGGGCGTTCAGCCAAGGCCACTTCCCATCCGACTCGATCTTGGCCATGAGCGCGTCGGCTTGCGCGTCCGTTGATCCCTGGTTCTTGAACCAGATTCGCGTACCGCGCTTCACCGCCGCCTTGAGCCACTCGGGGTACCAGGCGGCCCCATACGACCCGTACTCTTCGCCAAAAGCGGCTGCATGAATATCAGCCGCGAGTGCGTTACGCAGGTTCCCAGCACCGAGCCCACGGACCTTTCGATAAACTTCGATGCTGATCTTCGTCGGGTCGCTCATGACCCCGTCTTCGGCGACCGTTGGCCAAGGGGGCGGCAGATCGACGTCAGCCTGCGCGTACTCACCGATCTTGTTGAGCGCCCGTTGGATCCACTGCACATCGGCTGTACCGTCGCCGACACCAGTCACGTACCCCAACCTCACTCCTGCCTTCGGCAGATTCAGCCCCTCATTGATGCTGAGGTCCGTCCAGGTCCGCACTCCCTTGACGACCGTCGTGGCCTTCTGAGGGTTCGCGTTGAGGAGCTGATCCAGCGAGACGCCGAACTTCTTCGCGATGCTCGCGGGGCTGTCTCCGCGCACGACGGTGTAATCGCGACCAGCGTTCGCGTTCAACACGTCCTCGAGAGCGTCCTGGCCGACGCCGATAGGAGCCGCACTCATCGCCGACGCCTCCTCTTCTTCTTGCCACCGCCGCGCGTAGCGAGGTAGACGCCGGTCCCAAGCACTCCCGCGATGCCGACGCCGATGCCGACCTTTGCGGCCGTGCTGAGGCCGTGATCCTTGCGCACCACCGGCTTCCCCTCCGGAGTGAGCGGCGCCGCAGCCGCTGGCGTCGGGCTCACTGCCACCGCTGCTGCTCCCGCAGACTGCGCGGCAGCCTGCACCGGAGCCGTCGCCGGCGTCGCAGGGAACGGCGTCGGGAAGTCCTCCGGATGAATCTGCGTAGCGAGCGCCAGGAGCGCCGTCAGCGTAGCCGGGTCGATGACTCCGTCGGTGCGGAGCGCCCCACCGGGCGAGAGCGGCACCTGGAGGCTGTTCGCCCACGACTGGAAGCAGGCGACCGCCGCCGGGAGGTTCACCGTCGGGCTCGCCCACGTCGCGCAGGGCTTGCTCGCCGCCAGGATCTTCGAGTTCAGCGTGCCCAGCGTCGTCTGCACCCAGGACTGCTGCGCGGGCGTCAGCGTCGAGAAGACATCGGGCACCTGACCGACGCCGAACCCGGGCACGCACCTACCGTTGTAGCGAACTCCGCTGAGCATCCCCGACGGGTAGTTCGTGATCCACGAGGGCAAGATACCGCTGCACGGACCGCCCGGACGCTTTGCAGTGATCTCCGCCGCGTTCCGGCACGCCGAACGACGCTCGCCTTCGCCGTAGCCGCCGTCCCACGGGTAGTCGTCCCGGAAACGCGGATGGCCGTACACCTGCGCGGGAGTTCTCATGCTGCCACCCTCTTCGGCACTGCTGTCGGCGCGGGCACCTGCGTGGGTGCGGGAACAGACGCGGGCAGAGGTACGCCGACTTCGGACGTCACCGGTTCGACCGGCTCCGGCTTCGGCTCCGAGCCTCCGGCGAAGGAGCCCTCCGGCGACCACCCGGAGAAGTTCCTGTCGCGCGTCGTGCCGTACTCGACGTTCTGGCTGAAGGCGAGCGCTCCGTAGATGACGCCGTACTGCGCGACCGTGCTGAAGGCCGCGAGGAACTGATCCTCGGGGCTGAGCGCAGTGAACTGATACGTCGAGAGACCCGACACGGGGGGGTTGGTCGCGGGGTTATTCTGCCGCACGCTCACGAAGAGCCCGACATCGCAGCCGGCCGGAACGATGATGTCGAGCTGCCTCTCGCTCTGGTCGAAGCGCGTCCGGTACCGGAGGTCGTGCATGTTGCCGAGGCTCGCGGCGATGGGCGTTCCCCACGGACGTCCGCCGTTCGGCGGCGTGTACGCGACCGGCGTGAGCAGCGGCCCCGTGAACGTCTGGTAGAGGAGCGCGGGTGAGAGCGCGTCCTGGTAGATGACCCCGTCGGCGTTGGCGGGATTGCGAAAGTCCCGCTGCACCTTGTTCATCACCATCACGTGCCAGGAGATGTCCCCGTCCGGCGGGTGCCAGAGAGGCGACTCGATCTCGCGGCGGTAAACGGTTACCTGCCCCGTCGACCCGATCGGGACCCGCGCGATGAGCTCCGCGTACATGCGCATCCCGACGAGCCGCACTCCCGCCTCGGAAGCGTTGAAGCTCGCGCGAGCGAGGAGCATGAGGTACCGCGCACCCCCGATCATCGAGCTCGGAGTCGTCGGCACGACGAGACCCGTGCCGACGTTTGTCTCGTAGGGATCGCTACCGATGAAAGAGAGCTCGGGGTTGGGGCCGGCGGTGACGATCTCGAAACGGCCGCCGCGAAAGGGCGTACGTAGCTCCTGCGCCACGCCGTCGCGAGTGCGCTGAAGAGAGAGGAGCTGGCTCTCTTTGATCACGGGGAGACCTCTACTCGGGGTTCGAGGAGGTTGAAGAGGAGGCGGGGGTGCTGGGCGGCGAGGAGAGCTTCCCTCACTTCTCTCGCGCGGCGATGGCCTTCCCGAACTTTGCGTCCGAGTACGGAGAGCAGCTCGATTCGATTACGTAGTGCGTCCATTCGAATTACTGTCGCAGAAGGACCTTCGGATCGGGTACGGTAAATCCGAGCTTGCGAAGACGATCGCGAGCGTCGTCATCGCTCAGGCCGTCCAAGCTCGAATCGACACACTGCCACCCTGTCCAGGTTGTGGTGATATTGTAAGGCACACTGATTGGAGTCTGAGTCAGTATTGCCGACAACTTTATATTTCCCTGTTTCGGGATCTCGAATCCATTTGGCCACGTACTGGCAAGTGCGTCAAACAAATTGCCTAGATCCGTATTGGTCAAATTCCAGGAAAATCTGGGCGCACCGTATACGTCAATCTGAACGCCTACGCCCGTAGCCCCACTCTGCTTCATCTGGTTGAAGTAGAGGCTCCGGAAAGGGCTTCCGGGGAATGTATTCGGCTGATCGAGGTTGTAGGTCACCCGCTCGATGAGCGTGTCGAGCGACACATTGTTCTGGAAACTCTGCACGACCGGCGGAGCGTTCACAGTCGAGGAAGAGAACTGGATCGGGATATCGATCGTGTACGGTGCGCGCCGCACGCCGATGACCATCCCATACGCCAGGCGAGGGGCCGTGAGTATAAGGTCGGCAATCCGGGCGTCTCGTGAGTCGGGCAGCATCTCTTTCTCTTCTCCTCTGGAAAACGAAAACGGGCGGCGAGACTTCCGTCACCGCCGCCCGAATACGCAACCGTTCGCGTTCGACGGCTGACTTCTTCGATCAGGCCCCGACCGACGGCGCCATGCCGGCGATGGCGTTGGTCTGGCAGTACGACTTCCAGCCGCCCGGCATCTCCCAGCCCTTCAGCTTGATGGCGAGCTTGAGGATGCCGCCCTTGAAGACCTGGTTGCCGACGAAGACCGACTGCGGAGCGTAGACCGGCGTCGTGTCGAGCGTCTGCTCCAGCATCGTGCTGGTGTTGAGCGTGAGCGAGCCGCCCGCCGGACCCGCGGTCACGTTCACGTCCGGAAGAACGTTCGTGCCGAACGGTTCGTTGTTGATGGTCAAGGCCTCCAACATCGAAGCCTGGTGGACGGCGTCCTGCACCACGAACTGCATCCCGATGGGGATGCCGCGCTCGAGGAAGCAGGGGCTCTCGACGGGCCGGTACATCTGCCCGCGGCAACCGTACCCCTGCCACCGGAGACCGCCCCAGGTGACCGGCGCGAGGTCGAAGTCGCGTGTCGGGTGGAAGATGCCGATGTTGAGGCCGCCGGGGCCTGCGGTCGTGACGCTCCCGACTCGCCGGAAGTTGACCGGCAAGAAGATCGTCGCGCTGTCCTTGCTCCGGTAGGTCGCGTTGACCGTCGCGACGTACTCGATGATGGCAACCTCGCTCGTGCCGGCCGCCTCGGCGTCCGCGAAGGACCCGAAGTACGAGATGTCCGCCGCAAGCTCGTTCAGCACCAGCTCACGCTGCGAGGTCCTCCACTGGAACTGGTAGGCGTTGATGAAGTTCCAGCCCGCCCGCCACACGTCCGCACCCCACTCGAGGGAGGCGGGGAAATACGTCTCCGCGTCGACGCCGGGGGGCGACGTCGTGGTGAGGGCGCCGTTCTCGATGTCGTTGACCGTCCAGACGTCCGGCGACGGAGGAGGCGCGATCGGCGTCGGAGGGGCGACCCACGCGTTGCCGATCGTGGAGAAGGACATCGGCTCGCAGAAGATGTGGACGCCCACGCCCTGCGTGAGGATGTCCGTCTGGAGGATGCCGTTGATGAGGAACGTGCTGTCGATGCTGGCGACGCCAGGCACCGAAGACGAACCCGACAAGAGGTTGACCGTGTCGCCGAACGTGGCGGTCGCCTCTTCCACCGCGAGGGGGAGAGGAATCGTCCACACGACCTCCTCGATCACGGGGATGTTGCCGAAAGAGCACCGCAGGCACTTCTGCGCTGCGTCCGGCGAAGGCGCCTGTCCGAGACCGAACGGAATTCGCTTCACGCGATCCTGCGAGTCTCCGTACACGTGCCTGCCCTTCGTTGCGATGCTCCGATTGCTTCCTCGAGTTGCCATTTTCTTTTCTCCAGTTGGGGCCGTTTATTAGGTCTGCCGCCCCGTTTGCCGTTGCTCTTGCTCAGCCGACGATCAGTCGGTCCGATGTGTCTTCCTTCTCGGGCTCACCAGCGAGACCGAGGAACATGTCGTTGGCTCCGCATCCGCAGTCCTCGCCGACCGGCTTACCGTTCGGCCCAGGAGTGGGCAGATCCGGCGGTCCGGGGGTGGGGAGCGGAGGCGGTTGATCCAGGCCGGCACCCGAGACTGTCGGGGGCGCGGGCCGCGCGTTCACGAAGTACGGATGCAGCTTCTGCGCGCGGTACTGGAGCAGGTACTCCGGCACGTTCGGAAGAACCTGCTGGAGGATCGCGATCATGTTGTACGGCGCGGCTTCGAGCTGAGTGATCAGCGCCTGAAGCTGCGTGGAGGGAACCTCCGGCAGGATCTGCTGGACGATGGAGAAGAGACCCCCACCGGCAGCTTGCTGACCGTACTGCTGGCCGTACTGCTGCTGGATGTACGGGTGCAGGCGCCGTGCGTACTCCCAGTGCTGCTGCTGCGTCGCACCCGGCATCCACCGCTGCGTGACGCCGGGAAGGTTCCACGGCTGGGCGTATGCGTGCGCGGCGAACTGCTGCGACTGGAGGGGGCTATACGGACGTCCGAACGAGGAGATTCCTCGCTGGATGTACCCGAGACCCGTGTCACCGAGACCGGCCACGTGACCCGGAATCTCGACCTTCACCTCGGCGCCCGCGGGAGGAGGTACTCCCGGAGCCACCGCCTCGGCGACGTGCGCCACGTGCTTGTGCAGGTGTCGCGCGTGCTCCTTCAGCACATGCTCGAGCTCACCCGGGAGGGCTCGCTTGAGCGCGCCGACGATGTTGTGGGGCTCCGTGAGGATGTGCCCCGCGATCTGCATGTGGTGGTGATGTCCCAGGTGCGGGAAGCGTCGGCGGACCTCCTCGGTGAGGCCACCGAACATCTCGGCAGGCGGAGGCGCTCCGGGCATTCCCGGATCGGGAGGCGGAGGCGCGCCCTCGTCACCACCGCGCATCCGGCGGTGATGGTGATGCACGTGCTGGTGCAGGCGCCGCCCAAACTCCTGCCGGTGCTCTTCCGGCATGTCCGGGAAAACCTGCTGGATGGCGCCCGGGATGTCGTTCGGCTGAGTGAGCGCCGTGACGGCGATCTGTTCGGCTTGCGCGGGAGGAACTCCCGGCATGGCCGCCTGCACCGCCGGTGCAAGCCCCTGGACCGCGGTCGTCGTGCGAACGAGCACGTCCTGGACGCTGGGACGGAATCCCGCGCTCGTGTCGCCGCCCGACGCCTGCCGCCAGAGCTCCTGCACGGTCGGGTAGTACCCGATGCCGGTCTCGAGGCGATTGGACTCGTGACCACCCTGGACTCCCGCCGCTTGGGCCTGAGCGCGAAGCGCCTCGACCGCGCTCGGATAGTAGGACGGTCCCTGGAGAGCGAACGGTCCCACATCGGGCTGTCCGACACCGGCCTGGGGCGCCGGCGCATCCGCCGGTGCACCGGAGAGACCGGTCGCGTGACCGCCCGTGAGAGCCGGCGTCTGCGCGTTGATGTGCGCCGCGATCTCCGTCGGGTAGAGACGTGCAATGAAGCTCGTCTTGAGCCCCGCATCGCTCGTGTCCTTCGGAGCGAGGAGCGGGACGACGACGTTGCTCCAGAGCATCTGAAGCAGCTGCACGCTTGCGCCGACGGCTGCACCCTCGAGCGAGCTCCGGAGGAGCGGGTGCTTGACGAAGACGCTCGCTCCCGCAGGCGCCGCCGCCATGGCGATGCCCGCACCGATGCGGAGCCAGCTCGGATGCGCTCCGATGTTCAGGGCGTTGGCGAGGGTACCCGCGCCGTCGCTCGTGAACTTGTGCTTCGGGAGCTTCGCCGGATCCCCATTCGGGTTGTAGGTCGCGAGGAAGCGATCGAGCCCGTTGGCGAGGATGTACGCGAGCGAGCCGGTACCGATGGCGAGCGAGAGCTCGGCCAGGTAATGGCTGCGACCCGCACCGCCTCGACGCGCCTCGAACATGCTCCGGTGCCGGCGGCGACCGTGCTTGCGCCGACGACGCGACTCGGACACCACTCCGGTCGCTTCGCGCGCCCGATGACGACGCCGACGGGGGCGGCGACGCGACTCTTCACGCGCCTCGTATCCGAAAGTCGTCCCCTTGCGGCGGCGCTTGCGCACCGGCCCGATGAATTTGCCTCGCGCGCTCCGGCGCCTCTTGGCCCAACCCTTCTTCGCTGCTGCTCGACGCGCTGCCTTGGTCCCCTTCCGGACGTGCGAACGCTTGCCGCGCTTGCGCTTCGCCTCCATCACCTGGCCGGAGACCCGACGATGCTTGCGGTGCCGACGCCGACGCGACTCGGTCGCGACGGGAGCCTCGCGCGACCGATGACGGCGGCGCTTGCGGCGCCTCGCCTCGGTGGCCACGGGGGCAGTCTCGCGAGCCTTGTGACGCCGGCGCTTACGGCGCCTCGCCTCGGTGGCCACGGGCGCTGCCGCTTCGCGCGTCTTGCGGTGCCGGCGGCGCTTGCGGCGCTTGGCCTCGGTCGCTACGGGCGCGGCTTCCCGCGTCCTACGGTGCCGGCGACGGCGCTTCGCCTCGGTCGCGACGGGGGCTGCCACTTCGCGCGCCCGACGACGGGAACGATGAGCTGCCTTCTTCGCGGTGGAACGATGGCGTCTACGCTTTGCACCCATGTTCTTCTCTTCCTCTCGCGCGACTACTGCGCGAATGCCGTGGCCGAATGTGATCGTCCGCTTGACCTTGAGACCCTTCGGGTCGAACTGCCGAATCCGGACGTACTGGTCGGTGACGTGAACCTTGCCGTGCCGGTATCCGTGACCCTTCGCCCACGCCTTCGCTTTCGCTTCCGTCCAACCGGCACTCCGATCGAAGAGCAAGGACTGGACGTCCATCGACGGCGGCTTCGAAGATTCACGTGCTGGGGGCTGCACGACGCCGCGCACGACCGGTCTCGCCGGCGCAAACGGTCCCCGACTGGCGACCCTGCGAGATTCGCTGAGGTCGGCGAGTCGATCGTCATACAAGCCCACTCTTGCTCCTTCGTCGGACGCAGCGGATATCTGAAGGTGCGTACCACGGTGCAGATCAAGATTTCCGGAGTGCCGTAGGCAGATCAAGCCTTTCGCATGAGCCGCTACCTGCGGCGTGCTGGGAATAACGACGCACGCGCGATAAGAACGACCTCGGCGTGTCGCAAGGCCGAGTCAAAAAGCGTAGTAATTTTCGACACTTACAAAGGTAGTTCCGAATGACACGGCCGCAACCGTTTCGGGCGGACCGTTCGTCGTCAGAAGACGCTCGTCAGATATACAGACGTAGTACCTACGTACTACTCACGTACGACGTACGTATTCTGTCAGCGCAAACCGGGATAGCGGAAGTCGAAGAGATCGGGAGCTCCACTGAGCCCCGTCTCCGTCATTCCGACGAAATCGCCTTCGCCGCGATCTTTCGCTTCCTTGCCGGGTTCGATCCACCACTCACGCGCGTGGTGCGGCGTCTGTCCGGCCGCATGCTTGGTCGTCCCGTCCATCCGAACCCAGCGCTTGAACTCGTCCTGGAACGCCATGAAGACGTGCGTCGGGGTGTCGTACGGCTCCTTGTGGCTGGAGCCGACGATCATGGCTGGAACGCCGAGAGACAGCATGACGGCGACGAGCAAAATGCTGGCCTCATCGCAATCAGCGCCCATCATGCAAAGCCCTCCCTCATCGAGACAGAGAAGCTGATCGGGCGTCGCCATGAACTCACCCATCACGGGATCGTTCACGTAGGGGACTGCTTTCCTGTACGCGTCGAGGATGCACTGACCCCACTCTTTGCGCGATCCGCGCGAAACGCCGCACTCGGCGAGCTGCTTGAGGGCCCAGGCGCGAAGGCGCGGCGACATCCTTGCCTTCCAAGCGCGCTCCGCGCACTCGTTGAGCGAGAGAAGAGCACCCTTACGCCCCGCCGGATGCGGGCGAGCGTCGATAACGTGACCTTCGACGGGCTTCTCCTGGAGACTCACCGGCGACGCCGCCTTTGCTTGGTAGCCGCGTACGTGATGCCGCCCACAACGGTTGCGGCGACAAGGCCGATGCCGACTACGGCGCCAGTTGAGAGACCCTTCTTCTCGATCGGGGCCGAAAACGGTTGCGGCGCCGAAACCGGCACTCCGGCTGCCGTACACCCTGGCGGCGAGGGCTTCTTGCCGAGCGCCAAGGAGAGCGCGGCAGCGGTCGCCGGCTCGTACCTACTGGTTCCGATCGGCACGGGAAAGTCCGGGTTGTCGGCGTTCCACGCGGCTTTGAAGTCGTGTACCGCCCGGTTGACTGGACTCCCGGATTGCGAGACCGACACGCAGTAGTTGGGGTCGGCCGCGATAGCAGCGACGGCGGCCTTGGCGGAGCTGATGACGTCCGAGGGGGACTGACCGACGCCGGGGGTTACACCGTCGGCGTAGGGGAGAGCATTGAAATACGACTGCGGCATCCGGTCGAGCTCACCGTTGAACCACTTCTCCGGAAGAAGTAGCTGCTCACCGACCTGGAGCTCCCGAAACGAGCGGAAACCGTTGGGATGAACGACCGAAGGCTTGTGCGGATTGGCGTCGATGAGGTCTCTTGCGCACTTGGGACATCCGGCCATATCCGGCCTCGAAGCAATGCGCGCAGGACTGTCGCCAGGCTGAACGACGTACGTCCTCACGACCTCAGCCTACGCGGACCCGCCCCTCACGTCCAGATCACCCTGACTTCACAGACACGTCCAGCTTCGACCACCACACGGTTTGTCTGACCTCGTACGCAGACAGATTTTCGCTAACCGCACGCCGGACGCCGGGCCATGCCAGCGAATAGTCGTGTCCAGCCAGCAGTCCACCTGGGCGAATCTTCGGCTTCCACGCCCGAATGTCTGCTCGAACGCTTTCGATATCGTGTGCCCCATCGATAAAGACGAGCGCTAAACTAGCGTCATCGAAAAGCTTCGCGACCCCAGGGCTCTCGGCCCGAAGCGGGTAGATGAGATGTAGCTCCTCGTCAGTTGCAGCCCCGACGAGCACCCGAAGCTTCGGTCCACGAATACCTCTCGGCGCAGCGAGTGGCCGATCCGGCTCAAACCACCACGGATCAATGGTGTAGATCCTGGCTTTGTCGTTCCCGTGCGCGAGCAGGCGCGACGCCAGAAAGAGCGCCGACCTTCCGCAATCGGTCCCAATCTCGACGATATGCGCCCCTCTGGGGAGAGTCATCGAAACACGATCGTAGAACTCAAGGATCCCGTAGGACCATCCAGGGAGCTCGGGACGCCACGCTACGAATGGTCTATTCCGTAGGCTCCAGCGAACCGACGCATACGCGAAAGCGTCTAGGGCGTCCCCAAAAAGAGACATCACGCAATCTGCTGCGGCTTGTAAACGATCAGTTGCCCGTTTGCGATCTTGATGCCCTCGCTATCGATTCCCATCCGCACGAGTGGGTTCTCGAGGAGCTCCTTGAGCTTCTCCTTCAACTTGACCGCGTGCGCAAAAGCCTCTTCAGGGCTGCGCGCCTCAATCACGGTAGCCATGAGAACCTGATACTTCATCCGCCTTCTCCAACAGGAGAGGCAGGCGGAGGCGTCTCGATCACGCAGAGCTTCGCCTTCACTGGCTACCTCCCGGAAACGTCGGCTGCCACGGCTGCCACGGCTGTTGCGGCTGCTCTTCGATGGGTACTGGCATCTGCGCGGGAGGATCGGGCAATACCACCGCCTGCGGAACGGCTTGCGCTGGGGCAACCTGAACCGGAGCGGCATACACCGGTTGCGGTTGCATCACCTGCGGCTGCATCACGACCGGCTGCGGTTGCGGCGAAGCACGGTGCGACACCTGGCCCACTGGCACCGCGACGAACCCTTCCGGTGGTACGTACCCCGGACCGACTTCGACGTATCCAGGTGGCAGTTGCGGCGCCTGCTGCTTTCTCGCCTCGCGCTCCAGGTTCATCTTGCGAATGGCGTCGAGCTGCTCGCCCATGAACTTGAACGCGCCCGGTGCGTTAGCGATGAGGCTCTCCCACACGCGGGTCGACCCGTCATCGGCGTTGATGATCATCTTTGCCGGACCGACGTCGACCACCCGCACGGGACTGTCGTCCCCGGGCGGCTCCGGCTCGGGAGGAGCGGCCGGCGCCACTGGCGGACGAATCTGATCGGCCATGTCGACGATCGCTTTCGAGAGGCCGAGAGCTTCGCGCATGACCTCCATGGGAGTCCTCTCTCGCTGGACCGGCTGCACCGGTTGAGGCTGTTGACCGTACATGGGCCTGGCGTACGCAGGCTGCTGCGGGTCGCCCGGAGGTGCTTCGCCAACACCGGCACCACGGTCGTAGTACGACGAGCGAGGGCCGGGCGGCACACGATACCCCCCAGGACCTCCCGAAGGACGCCTGTCGTCCGCGATCGCACGGAGAAGCGCCTCCGCCGAAATGAACCCGATGTCGGTGCGCACCATGCCGGGAGGGGTCTGGACCTGCGGCTGCTGCGGCGCCGGAGGCGGTTGCTGTACTGGAGTGGGTTGAGGCTGCTGAGGCTGATGCGCTCCCGCCGCCCGCTGCATCTCCTGAAGGAGCTCGAACTGCTGCCGCTGCATCGCCTGAAACATCGACCACTGGTCCGCTGGTGACGCACTCGGTGGAGGAGCGGCCGGAGGCGGTGGTGGTGGGGGAGGCGGTAAAGGAGGCGGCGGCAGTTGCGCCTGAGGCTGCTGCACTCCGGCGGCCCGCTGCATCTCCTGAAGGAGCTCGAACTGCTGCCTCTGCATCGCCTGAAACGCAGTCCAGAGGTCCAGGGGCGACGAACCCGCCGGAGGCTGCTGAACAGGGGGTGTCGGCTGCTGCTGGTAACCAGACTGCTGGTACTGGGGCGGAGGCTGCTGCGCTGGCGGTGGCCACGGAGGGGTAGGCATGGCTTGTCCTTGCTGCTGCGGCTCGCTGGCCGGCATCGTGATGAACCCGAACCCGAGAGGCTCCTTGCCGGCGCGAAACGAGACCTCGTACTCCGCTTCCTGGTGCCTGCCGTGAAACTGCTGGAGCTCCCTGTAAAGGCCCGAACCGAGAACGGGCTGGGTCTCGATCACCGTCTGCGCTGGCGTTCCCGTTACGCGCCTGACGTAGATCGTGATCGGACCTTTTCTCGACCCGCAGAAATCCTCGTACAGAACGAGTACGTCCCCCGTTTCGCTCTTTTTCCTAAAGTGCGGCGACTCCGCCGAGACCTCAACGGGAACCGGAACCGGAGCCGGAGCCGTAGCGACGACGGGCGCCGCGACGTCGTTCTGCGCGGGAGGGGGAACTCCCTGAAGCGTTCTGCGTCTTGCGGCCATGTCTACGACGGCACGCTGCTGGAGATTGCCTGGGTGCCATTCGGCGCGGGCGGCGGCTCTGGATCTCCCCCTTCACCGTCGTCCGCATCCGGATCGTAAGCGTTCACGACGGGCGCGGCCTCGTCGGCCTCTTCGAGCTCGCCCACGAAGACCTCGGCCCCCATACTTCTCTGGACGAGGCGTACGGACCAGAACGGGAGCTCGTCGATGATGCAGGCCTGCATGTCGTTCGTGAGCGAAAAAATGTAGACGATCTCACCGAGGCGGTGCATCCGGACGATCTTGAGCCGACTCTCTAGGGGGTGCGGCTTACCGAGAGCCCAGTACATCGGCGGCGTCTCCGCGATATCGGCCTCCACCGAAGGCGGAGGCGTAGGTGCCGGGATGTAGATCGGCCCCTGACAGTGCGGGCACTTCGCCTGCTGTTGCAGTTGCTGCGAAGGAGGCGACGGAGGCGGCTTCGGCTTCGCCTCCGTCGGGAAGATTGGATCGGAGACCACGACCGTGACGATCGGGTAGTTGAAGTCCGGTTCCGGCAGCTCGATCTGAGCGGCGGCAGCAGCGGCGGTGACGGCAGCGGGCATAGTCATGCTGTTTCTCTCCAGGGAAAGTTGGTCTTGGCGAACTCGCCGAAGTAGTGGAGGTCTGCGATCACAGCTTGCCGTCCTCCGCAAAGGAGTAGAAGCTTGGACGCTCTGCGTCACCTCCGGTAATTATATGATCTATAAAGTCAATTCCGACAGTCTCAAAAGCCTCTACGAAGGCCTTGGTTGTTTCCTTGTCGGCCTGAGACGGCTTTGCTTCGATGCCGGAGGGGTGGCAATGAAAAATAATTCCAGCGGAAGCCCCATCCATGATCGCCGCATGAAGGGTTGGGATCATGGGTGCCATCACGGCCGCCGACTCCCCCCGGCCCGTGATGAACATCTTTCTGTACCGCAGGTGTAGGTCGAGGGTCATGACACCGAAGACCTCGTACGGTTCATCGCCGATGGCCTCCTCGATGATGCGGAACGCTTTCTTGGGATCGTTGAGTGGTCCGATCTCGTCTGCCAAAGCGTTGCAAGCAGCAGCAGGTTCCGGGTCTTTCTCGATCCGAAAAGCCGGTCGACATAGCGCCCCCCTGACAGTTCTGAGTTCGATCGGCTCGATCTCTCGTTTTCGAGACCGACGAGACGGCCGACGCTCGGCGAGCACACGTCCGCCCTGCGGGGCTTCACGACAGCCGCAGCTCGACTCACCGAAATTTCTCGAGAGAGGATTCATGCCCAGCATTCTACCCCGGCAGCGCGAATTTGCCGTCCTCGGCGGGCTTGAGGGGCTTGCCGCCGACCGAGAGTCGGTCGAGAGGCAGATCCTCGACGACCGCGAGGATGTCGTCTTCCGCCATGATGAGCTTGTGGTAGCCGCCGCGGAGGAAGATGTTGTTGCTCTTGTAGGGCATGACGACGTCGCCGACCTTGTAGCCCTTCACATCCGGGCCGACCGCCTCGATCAGGATGAAGATCGAAGCCTTCATTCTGTCCTGATCGGGCAGGATGATCCCGCTCGCAGCCACGGTGATCTCGACCTGGGTACCGAGGATCTGGTTTCTCTTGGGAACGATCTTCACGGGGTCTTCTCCTTCTCCGGCAGCGCCGGCACCTTCTCTGGCGGCACCGTCACCGCGCTTCCTCGAATCGCCTCGAGTTCCGCCTGCGCCATCCCGAGCTCCGCGATCACCTCGCTGAAATGCTCCCGAGACGGCGCGAAATACGGCTGCTTGGCCAGTTGTCGAGCATCGATCGGCGCGAACTGCCTCGCAGCGTTCAGGATGACGAGGGCGCTCATCCGGATCTCGCGGTCCGGGCACTCGGGCAGGCACATGGCGGTTTCGTGATCCTTCGCGGGACACTCCGGAGCGTGCTTGCACGCCTCCTCGATCGACTCCGCCTGCTTGAGAGCGATGTCCCAGGCGTACTTTGAACGCCAGAGAGCCAGCTTCAGGGCGTTCCAGTGCCCCACCTTGATCTTGACTTCCTTGTCGTCGGGGGACTCCCAACCGCCCATCTTCACGTAGTCCATCAGGTGAGTCTCCCGTCCGGCTCTTTTATCCGGATGAACCCTTCTGCCGGCTGCCTCGTAGCTGCTTGACAGAGAATTGTCCGCATCCAGACCGATCGACTGACGCCACAACGCTTTGCTCGCGCCTCGATGTCACGAACCTGATCGGCCGTGAACTTGAGCGAAACCACTCGGTCCTTGTGCGGCAGTGCTGCCATAAAGAGGTAATCCCCGGGGATGCCGTAGGGACTCTGCACGGCATACTGCGGGAAGTCGGATAGACCTGTCAAGCTCGGTCCGGTAGACTCTTCATCGTGCAGTTCGGCGCCGACTCAAGTCTTGCAGCGCAGTGCGCTCAGGTGCCGACTCCGGACGGCTGGCGGCCTTGGGCAGATCTTGATGGGAACGTACCCGACGCTCTCGCCAAACGCGCCGCCGCTCTCGCCTCCGACCAAAGCCTGCCACTCGGGACGACCGAGAGTTTTCCGCTGCCCGGCGTCATCACGCTTATCCGGGTCGAACCGCGCGTTTGGGGCAAGGACGACAAGGGAAACCTCGTGCAGGGCTGCTTTCGAAGCGGCAGTGTCTATCTCCCATATGCCTCTGCCACGGGCGCGGGTATCCGACCGCCGCAGGTAGACCCCTGGTCGAGGACTGCAACCGTTCTGACCGTGGCAAGTCTTTCGGTCGGGACCGTCGCGACCCTCGTATCGCTGCACCGAGGTGCAAAATGAGCGAACGTATCTGCAAAGACGGCAAAGAGGTCGTCGGCTTCGGCGATGGAACCGTTTCAGCGCCGCACATGGTTCGGCAGCCCTCGCCGTGGGCGGTCGCGATCACTACCAGCATCGTCGGTGCCGCGGTAGGATGGGTGATAGAAGAAGTCGCGACCCACGTTCGCGGAAGGAGACGCACATGATTCGTCGTAACGGTCAACCGGTCCCCGGTTTCGCGCTCGGCCAGGTCACCGTCGATGGGCCCTCCATCGTCCACACGGCCGTCGGGATCGGCGTCATTGTGCTCCTCATCGGGGGCGTACTGTATTTCGTCCGACGCTAAAAGGAGGACGCACGTGAAGAGGGTGTACGACAGATACTACGAGGTCCGGTACCCAGACGGGCGACCGCGTCTCTGGACCGTGTCGAGAGACGAAGCGATTCGTTTCTCGGATCTTGCGTTCAAGGCGGAGGGCGTCGCCTGCCTGGTCACCGAAGTGTCCCGAGCATGATCTCGCTCAACGGTCGCCAGGTACCCGGCTTCGCGCTCGGAAACATCGTCGCTCCCGATCTGCGCAGTACGAGCGAGGCGGAGCTGACACTCATGCGCGCCGACGCGGCGCAGGCCAAGACGATTGCCGACTATAAGACCGTCGGTCAGTTCGGCGCCGAGACTCTGGGTCCCGACATCGACAACGTCGGACCCGCTGAGGTCACACAACCCTTCACACACCGCGCGTGGGAGACCAACAAAACGCTCGCGGCGACCACCGACATCGTGGAAGCGAAGAATCTCGTCGATCTCATGCTGATCGATTACCAGCAGGCGCTCGCGGCGAGCCGCAAGAAGGAGACGTCCGGAGGGTGGACGTCGTTCTTCGTCCCCTTGGGCGCCCTCGTCCTCATCGGCGGCGTCTGGTACCTCGTCCGATGAACCTTCATGGCCGACGGGTGCCCGGGTTCGCGCTTGGAGCGGATCCTCAGCCGAAGGTGTACGACCAGACAACGAAGTCGATCGACGCGCGTCCCGGTGAGTCCTTCCTCGTGGCGTTGCCGGGCAACGTGACCACAGGCTACGAGTGGCGTGCGGATGCGCCAGCAGGCGTGATCACAGTTGCGAAGCCGACCTACGCAGCCGACCCACACCCTGCCGGCAGCGCCGGCTACGGGGGTACGTACACGTTCGCGGTCACCGCGATAGCACTCGGTTCGACAACGCTCCATTTCGTGTACGTACGAGCTTGGGAAACCGCCCCGGTCCCCGCGAACGAGCTGAGAATGGAAGTCGCCGTCAGCGATGACGCGACACCGCCAGTTAGGTATCAGCAGTGGGCAAGAGTCCTCGTCCCAGCCGGTATCCTCGCTCTCGTCGGCATCGGCAGCGTCTGGTACGTTACGAGGTAGCCGATGGAACGGATCTGCCTCAACGGTCGACAGGTGCCCGGGTTCGCGCTCGGAGACGCATCGTCCGACCCGTGCACGGCTTGGCCGTTCCAGGGTCTCTTCGGCTACACGACCGAGCTCCCGGTCCTGAAGGCTGAGGACGAACAGAGCGACCAGTACATGAAGAGCCTGAACACGGCTCTCACCGGACCGTGCCCGTCGATGCGCGACGTGGACAAGGTTGCTTGGACGGCGCTCTACCAGAAGTGGCAGACCCTTCACGCAGCCATCCAGGACTTCCTCTCGAGCCCTAGGCTCACCGGCATCTGGCAGGGCTACAAGGTCATGGCCGCCGAGTACATGTGCCGGATCGCTGCCATCCGCAAGCAGGCCGACGACTACCAGAGCAAGGGGATCACGCAGTGCGATCCGAAGACCATCCCGAACGCGCCGCCTCCGCCTGAGCCTCCCCACAAGGACACCGACAAGAAGGATGGCTGGCTCGACACGGTCAAGACCGTAGCCGGCACGACAGCGGTCATCGTCGCCGTCGCGGGCGGCGTCTACCTCGTCTACAAGGCGACAGAGTACCTGCCGCCGCCGAAAAAGCGATGAGCCGAAGCCTCCGCCTCGCCCACCTACCCGCAGGCCACTCGCACCTGAGGTTCTCGGGGTACCTCACCGCACCAGTCACCGACCAGCAACTCTCCGAAGCGCTGGGCGTCTACTTCGTCAACCTCCGGTTGTACCGAGACCGCTCAACCCTCCCACCGGACTGGCCGACGCGCGACGAGGTCGCCGCTCCGGCAGGAAGGACCACGATCTGGGGCGAAGGCGACGACATCTCCTCGGCGACCGTCCTCGGTGACCCCGAGACGCCGTGGCGCTTGCTCGTCGGTCAGGGCCAGCTGGTGGTCGACAACATCTGGCTCTACGACGCTGCGGCGGATCCGTGGCCGGCCGGAATGACGCCGTGCCCGACGTGTCCGCCGTGCTTCCAGCAGGCGGTAAGGCCGCCTGTAGCGAGCGAAGGAGGGCATCCGGTCGCCATCGGTGTAGTTGGAGCTCTACTCGGAGCCGTTCTCGGGGGAGCCGCCGTTCTGGTGTGGAGAGGATAAAAATGAGCCAGATCTTCTTGGGCGGAGTCCCCGTTGTTGGATTCGGAGACCACATGGTCTGCGATTCTCCTGAGCAGGACTGAGCGTGCGGGGACGCGTTAGCGCGAGACAACCGAGCACGATCACAAGGACGAACGCCACGCACAACTCGACAACGCTAGTAACCGTTGCGGGAGCATCCAAGAACGCGCTTGACATGATGCCGCATCATGCCAGGATGGTCGTCGTGACGCAAGCTGGACCCTTGAAGATGCGCGCGCTATCGCTCGACGCCGCAGGTGAACGCGATCTGGCTCGTAACTCGTGGCTAGCTGCTGCGAAACTAGAGCTAGAGCGATTAGTTCCGGCCGAAGGTCCGGATTTCCGTAACGATATCGGCGAAGTTATCGCTTGCCTGGCGCAAGCATGCACACCGATGCCGAAAGATAAAGCACGTGCAGTCGTAGCCAGATTCATGCAGAGCGTGAAGCCTCGCAAATGACCCGCTCCGACCCCCAAGTCACCCGCCTCGCCGTAGAGGCCGACTGCGACCCACGCACCGCCCTCGCCGTACTCGAGGGGCGCGCCGTACGGCCGCGCATCCGAGAACGGATCGAGAAGGCGGCGAAGAGGCTCAAGATGAAGCTACCTAAGACGGCCAAGGAGTAAGCATGTCAGTAACCCACACGTTCAAGTGCGACTGCTGCGGCAAGACAGCCAAAGACGTCCCGTCCGGGATGTTGCCCGAAGGGTGGTTCGGACTGGGAGGGAAAGAGGCTCCACACTTCAAGGAGCAGTTGTGCTCCGAAGCGTGTGTTCTCAAAGTTGCTGCCGTATACGTGGAGGCTGGATTGAAGACGGACACGCAGTGGTCCACACCGTTCGAAATCAAGTTCTATCGACAATGACCACCATCCTCACCCCGGACAAACAGCGCCTCCTCATCTTCGACGAATTCCGCGAGGACTTCGAACTCCCCAAGTACAAGTTCCCGGAACAAGATGGCCCGGACGTCGTCCTCGCCTCCAGTCAGATGTCTTCGGGACCTCACATTACCGGAAGCC